>Ga0209780_1003783_pt1 | contig 11432 bp, 7 predicted proteins | sample WorMetexBAHAMAS2_FD_187384 | JGI IMG/M metagenome (GOLD analysis project Ga0209780, IMG submission 187384) | Marine gutless worms symbiont microbial communities from Max Planck institute for Marine Microbiology, Germany - Inanidrilus exumae... | ecosystem: Host-associated > Annelida > Digestive...
AGTTTGTTTATGGAGATAAACATTATCATTGGCATTATTCTAAACAACAAACTGTGTTGAATCGTTTGTATGAATTGTACCAATTGGAGGGAATTAATATGTCTTATACTTGGGAAGATTTTGAGAGAGATTATACGAGAGAGCATCTTCATTTGTTGTCGCCTGATGAGCGGTTGGAGGGGGTTTCTGCGGCTGAGCGGTTAGAGGGAATTTCTGCGGCTGAGCGGTTGAAGGGGGTTTCTGCGGCTGAGCGGTTGAAGGGGGTTTCTACGGCTGAGATGTTAAAGGTGGTTCCGACGAAAGAGTTATTAAGCGGGATACCACGACAAGTGATTGAAAAATATCTATCCCGAAAGCAGAAAAAATCATAACGGATACCAGCTGGAGGGGATTAGTATGTCTTATACTTGGGAAGATTTTGAGAGAGATTATACGAGAGAGCATCTTCATTTGTTGTCGCCTGATGAGCGGTTAGAGGGGGTTTCTACGGCTGAGCGGTTGAGGGGGGTTCCGACGAAAGAGTTATTAAGCGGGATACCGCGACAAGAGATTGAAAAATACCTATCCCAAAAGCAGAAAAAATCATAACTGTTTTTAGGAGTCCACCTCCGGTTTGGGCTCCTAAACTTCCACACCCAACTGTATATCAACCGCCTTATCATCCATTCTAACTTCATATTTTTTCACAGCTTTAGCATAAACATTCACTTTTTGATGGGGAACGATAAACGTATTGTCATCAATATAATTGGCTTGCCCGAATATGATATTTTCAACCTCGGCTGCCGTAAATTCCTGAAAATAATGTTTAATTTCATCCCCTTTGAGAATTGTCTCCAATCGTTTTATCTTATCTAAACCGGCAATGTCTGGAATGATTAAAATCAAATAATCTTTGGCGCGACTAATGGCAACATTTAATATATTTTGCCTATTCAAAAAAATATTTGAACTAATCTGAGGGGGGGGATTAAGTAAGTTTAAAATAATGTCAAACTCGTCGCCCTGAAAGCGGTGTACTGTGCCTGCCACGATTGGTTGCGGCTCAGACTGCGCCGCAATCATTTTTTCCACCAAAGTCGCTTGTGTCGTGTAGGGACAAACAATGCCTATTTTGTTGTTGTAGATTTGTTTCGACAAATAAAGTGCCAATTCAACCGTAAAAATCGCCGAATAAATATGATAAGCGCCGCCGCCGTCTAAGCGTTGCGAACGATAAATATTATTAAATTGGTTCACTGGAAATTTTATCAGCGTAATTTCTTTTAAATTAAATCCATCTACTAACTGAACGCGCTTTTTCGGCTTGCGGTGGTGATTTAATATACCGTCGTAGCTAAATCGACTAAATAAATTACCTATAGGCGGAACGCTTCTATATTGCGTTGTTAAATGAGTGACTGGAAAATCGTGTGGCACCGTTTTTGGCGACTGAAAATTATCTAATTTAACCAGGCTGTAAATATTTTCCTCTTTCCAAGCACCGGCTAGTACCACAGGCTGTATTTGAAAACGATCACCTGCCACAATAAAGCGACAATTCCTTTGTTGATAAAGCACATATGCCATTTGTGCCAACATAATCATAGAGGCTTCATCAAACAGGATAATGTCCCAATTATAGTCTTTAAGTTTACAACTGGAAAATCCATCATATAAAAATCGAGCCATGGTGGTGACGAGTACGCACTTGTTGATTCGCTTTATTTCAAAGCTTTTTTCCTTTAATAAGCCAGCGGCTTCGATATCATCATCTTCGGTGACTCCAAAGCGAATCAACCAATTTTCTTCAGCTTTCGGCATCATTTTTCTGACTAAAACATCCGCCACCTTATTCGTCGGTGTCAGCACTAATATTTTTAAATTTTCCTGCTGCATCAAAGGCAGTATTTTGTTTTTAGCTAAATAAGTCGTTTTACCCGTGCCCGGTGGACCAAAAATAAATTCAATCTGTGGCGTTAATTTGCTTTGTAAATTATCTGCATCGGCATAAGGAAGTTGCCGAAATAATGTTTTGATATGTTCTAACAAAAAGCTTGGATTTTGAATCTCAATCACGGCACTTCGTACTTTTTTGAAATCTATTCCATCAGCCGGTAATTTAAGTCGAGCACCTAGACTTGAGTCTTTTACGCTTATTATGTCGATCATCAATTTTTTTGTTTCCGTGCCAAAATTTAGTTGTAGATATAAGTCAGCAATGTCTTCTAAGGTAGATGGAATATAGCAAGTAGGATTTTTGAGGATTAAGATTTTTTCGGAATTGGGCTCGACTTTGCCGAATTTTATGCGCATTTTTTTACCCATGCGAGTACGCTGGCAATTAAGCAAATATTCTAATTCTAATAAAAGTTTAAACCATTTTAGGCTATATTTTTCCGTTTCAATCAGATTAGATTCTAGAGTTTCAATTTGACTGAGCACCTCAATTTTTTGTGCTAATTGTTGTTCTAATTGTGCCCGTTTACCAGAACTTTTAACGTCGCTAGGCGATTGAATTTCCAATTTTTCCATTAAAATCTGAGCCGCATCACTATGCGTATTATAATTTATAGCCAATTGTGACAGGCTAAGTTCCACCGCTTTGACAGGCTTGTTGCGATAATAAAGCCATGGCGTTTGTCGCAAAGTGCTTAAAAATTTTGCTTCAAAATAATAATACCTTTCGCGTCGATAAAACCAATGATATTGCCCTTTAAAAATATTTTGTTCCATATTTTCCTCAATCAGTTCGAGTAAAAATTGCCATAACATTTTTGACTTTTCTAAAGTCATTTCAGCAATAAATACATTTAAGCCTTCAATATCATAATCGTAGGTGTATTTCAAATAATGATAATAGTCATGAGTACAATACCCTTGATGTATGGCGGCGCGTTGTTGCGCCGAAAAGTTAGGATTGATTTTTATCAGTCTAGGTTTGTTGGCAACACCTAATGCTTTAAAAAAGGATTTCAGGTGTTTTTGATCATAAGTTTGATAGAATTCGCCTTCTAAAAAATAAATATTGGGAAACTTGCCAAAATATTTTTCTAATTTGTCAGTTTCAAAATAAACTTGTTCCGGCGCAACACGCGCTATTGTATTGTCGGCAAAATTGCGGGCGCGAACAAATGCTATATTTTTGAATTGATTAATATATTCTCGTTTGTTGCTCCAAGAACAATTTAAAAAATAACTTAAGAATTTTTGAAAATCTCTCCGCATTACAGCCGGCGCAATTTCTCCTTTTTGTTGATATTTAGGCAGAATGTAATATTTAATTTCTTCATATTGTTTAGGTTTCTCCAAGCCCAATGCTTGTAAAAATTGTAATGATTGTTCATGTTTGATAAAACAAGGTTTTATGCTGGGATATTCTGATTCGTATTCGGCTGGTAAATATGCTTGTATTTTGCCAGCACGATTATAGGCAGAAACGATTTTGCCATTTTTTAATCGCAAAATTGGCTTAGTTTTGAGTAAATCATTTTGATGGGCTTTTTCTAAAAATAAATAAGTATATAATTGAATTAACCATTCGTCGGTTTGAACTTGGATAAAGGCTTTAGTAATATCTGCCACTAATTTGTCTGAATTTAGTCCTTGATTGATTAAATGATGTTTCACATATTGCCATAAGATGCGCTGATGCGCCGTGGTTTGTGGAAATACCCACTGCGCGTTTTCGTTTTTGACTAAATGACTTAATTGTTCAGATGTTAATAAATTTATTAGTCTGGGATTTTCCGCCAAATAGGCTTTATCCCGCGTAGTATAATCGCCACCCTGGGCAGGCAATAAAGCTTTGTCAGATTGTAAGTGAGTTAAAACCGCTTCATACAAGGCTCTCAAAAAATGATCGGCAGGAAAGTCAGCCTCATCAATCGGCAATACATTAAAAAAATCTTCCGTCAGCATATTTAATGATTTAATCAAATTTAGACTTTCAACAGTCAATTGGGCTAGTGCCTGAATCAGCTTTTTATTCCAGGCTTCCTCATGTTTAACGGTTTCACGGCTATTGGTTAATAAAAAAGGGGCTTGAAGGATAAAACGAAGCGGGGTGATTTCTTTAGTGGGAAAAAAGCAATAGATGGGAAAGCGTTGATCGTGTAAAACTTCGGTAGGTAATAGGTGTCGTATGCGATACGCAACACTGTGGCTATGATCAGTGAAAACTAGAAAATGTTGTGTTTGTTGTTGTTCTTGAATGCTGATTTGGGCGACTCTATCAGCAATGGGCTGAATTGTCTTAATATATTTTCTTTGATTAGCTTGAGGAGTAGTCCAACTGATTTCGGTCAAATATTTCAAAAATAAGAGAGCATGGTTCAGATTCTTTAATTTTTCGAGAATGTGGTGAAATGCTTGAATGGGGGAGTGAAAAGGAAAATAAAATAAAGTTTCTTTTCCCTGCCTCTCAGGATGATCGTGGCTGAGCAAGCGTGGCACCAAAAAGTTTTCAATTTTAAAGCAAAAAGGGGGGTCATAAATTTCTGGAGAATGTGTATATTGAAAAACCGCTTTAAATCCGAGTCCAAATTTACCAATTTGAGTTTCATGCTTATTGGAATAACCAATGGAAGTAATTGCATTAATATGCCCTAGACGTTTTTTTTTAGAATCTTCCAGCTCGGCATCAGGATCACTGATGGAAAAGTGAATGCCGCCATTATGGGCGAAAATTAGTCCGGTTTGGTTTAAAATAAATCTCGCTTGGGTGGCTTTGACATCATCGGCATTTTGTAAGAGTTCATAAATAAAATGGGCTTGATCAGAATACTTTTCGATAATTCCGGTTTGAATGCCCATCATAGAGCGTTTTTCAAGGATTTTAGCATTTTGTTGGCGATCTGTTGAAAGGCGTTGAAATAGTTTTTTTTGCTGGGGGGTTAAGGCTGACATAATTCGCGCTATTTTGAATAAAAGCTGCCGTCAAGATACCACCAAGATTTATTCGTTGTCAATCATCATATGCTAAAACCAAAAAGCTTGAATCACGGTTATGGCAAGTATCGGCGTAATCCCTAAGAAGTTGGCCTTGCCAAAAATATGTGATAATATTTTCACTCAAATTTTCCTCCACCTCGAATTATATGTGACTCTTCTCAAAGGAGAATGTTCAACATGTCAAACCTAAAATATCGTTTTACGACGCTGGCGATGTCCATGACGCTATTCGGCAGTCATCCACTGATGGCCGCCGATTGTGGCCCAGGTAGCCATTGGGTAGGTAGCTGCCCGGCAGCCATCTATTCAGTCGATACCATGCTCGATGTAACAATAAAAGATCGGCCCTGTGAAGCGAATGGAGGCTCAAGCCACCATGTTATCCTTAAGGGTGACACTCGGTTCAGTACTGGGGCAGCCCAAACCGATCCTCGACATCAGATTAATTTCGAAATGGTCTCCCGGTTACTCACGGGTGGCGGCTATACCTATCGCGCTGGCAGATATCAAAAACTCTCTCAGCAATCACTGGGTCAAATCACTGAACTAGGTGATCCGATTTGGGCTAGGCTATCCCTCAATCTTTTCTTTGAAATCGAGCTGCCCCCCAACATCATGGGAGGTGCTACATTACATAATAACGAGGCTCGGCGCATCCAATTCGATACCGACCAATTTCCTCCATTACCAGACTATGAACCAACTCGTCGGGTTTTCACTCCTTTGTACAATGCAGGTAATGTACAGGTGGCATGTTTTATCGAATCAAGACACAGGACTTCAGTCACGGATACTACTTTCACCGCCAGCGTCATTAGAGCCGTCAACTTGCGGTGGCAATCGGTGCCTGATCCAGATCGTCCAGATCGGATGGGCTTTTTCGTATGGAGGGGTCAACTCAAGGCGGGCAAAACTGAATGTGTAGTTGATCAAAAACTTTTCGATGAATTTTACACTGAAGTGAAGCGGATTAGCAATCTAGTGCCACCAACTGAAGGATCAGACTATTCATATTTAGACAATCATGTTGAATCCGGAAATACCTACTGTTACGCGCTAGAAAATGTTTATTCAAGCGGCAAGAGTAGCTTCAACCTGGATGATGTCGTCTCCGTCACGGTACCCCATTAGTGCCAATTTTGAATGGAGACGCGATTTATTTTTCAAAAAATCCTATTTATCGAAGAAATAGGATTTTTGAATACGATGATCCAGAGCACTTAACCAAGAATTTTGAACATTCACGAAAAATTGTTCCGCGGTGCGTAAACATCGAAGAAAGTTGCAGTGGGGCGGGCGGGCAACAAACAAAAAACACCCCACATCAAGGTCAATGCCATTAAGTTAAGAATTAATTCATTTAGTTTCAATAGGATATTCTTTGGTATGCCTATATTTTTTGGTGCCGCAGGTTGGTTTAAAAAACCTAAACCAACAGAATGGTTAAATGCTGGGCTGCCTTATTTCGCTACGCCCAATCAGCTAGGCCCAGCTCCTGGGTCAATGCCATTAAATTAAGGCTCGTAGTAGTAGCTTTAGCGACTTAGTAGGCGATAAATCGCCTACTACGAACGGGCAATTCCGTGGACCTTAACTCGCTTGGCATTGAGCTCCTAGATAAACGGTTGTTTATAAATCATTTCTTCCTTAACTTAATGGCATTGCACATCAAGGTAGAACAGCCAGTTTCGTTGTTTCGGGAATGAGGTAAGGAATTCCCGAAACGCCGTTTCGTAGTTTCGGGAATTCCTTACCTCATTCCCGAAACAACTTTTAAGAAAAACTTTTTACTGATAACTGATCACTGATTACTGACAGCTGTGGAAATCAACTTATCATAAATCAGATTCTCACTTTCATAAGGAGGCGGAAAAACCCAGGTACCCACAGTACTGCCAGTAAAAAGTTCCCCCGTATGCGGATTAACCGCCATAGTACGTTGGCCGGTTCTTGGCAGATTATTGGATATATTTTCCCAATTTTTACCACTGTCAATAGAACGCCAAATTCCTGGAATACCGCTGGCGAACATTCCAGCGTAGATAACTTCTGGATGTTTGGGATCTATGGCGATGTTTCTAACGAAATTGCCCACCTCAATTCCGCCTACCCGTGCCAACACGCCTGTGCTCTGCCACTGTTTGCCGTCAAAAATGGCCATATCACCATTCTTATCAATGCTATAAATCTTGTCACAATTCGCCGGATCAACTGCAAAGCTTGGAATACTGTCAAGTTTTTTGAATTGCCAGCCCGGCTTACTGTACAAGCGCCAGGTTTTTCCCCGATCGTCGGAACGGAGAATCTGTCGCATGTAACCACCCATGGCGTAAACAGTATCTGGCTTGGATAGGCACATCCCTAGAATTTTAGGAGCGGGGCTGAAACTACCGAAATTTATATCTACAAAAGTTTTGCCAGCATCATGGGATATCTTATTGCCAGCGTAGACTATGTTGGGCACCTTGGGGTGAAAAGCTATAAATTCATTCATTTCAAACATATCCTGATATTTCTCACCCTCTTTGGGCTGTTCCACCAATTTCCAGGTACTGCCAGCGTTTTCGGAGCGCATCAGGGTGGTTCTGAAATAGGTACCAACGGAGGCTACGATTATCTGGGAGCCAGCGATGGGTTGCAAACTGCCTGAATAGGTGCCTATCCAAGGGATTTTTCTGGTGGTACCACCCTGACCATCGTCGATGAACGTGGTGTACCACCCCCAAGCCTGGTCGTTTCGCCGCACAAAATAGTCAGTGCCAGTGGTCGTTATGGTCATGCCCACATCAAGGTTAAAGAACGCCAGCCTTTGCGAATCAAAAGGGTCAAAAGCCACGCCGGTATTGTACCATGCCCAGGCAAAACCGGTGAACCCGGTGGCGCTTTCTTTAAAAGTCTGGCCGCCATCTGTGCTCTTCCAAAGAGTGGCAAGGGAATAGGCGACTGCCTCCCGCGGATTCTTTGGATTCGCAACGATTCCCGTCAGTTCTCCCTTCAGAGCCCTTTTGTACTCCCTGCCCAGACCAGGCGTGACATTGACCACCATATTATTCCAAGTTAATCCACCATCATGGCTAACTATGGTTTTTGTCTTTCCGACCAGATAAAGAACATCTGGGTAACCTGGGTTCATAAACACCCGGACTGCGTCATACGATTTCCATTCAGAAAAAGTCGCGCCACCATCTTGGGAACGGTAGAGCCCTGTCGACAGGGTGACATAGACAATCTTAGGTTTTTTGGGATTAATGGCAATAGCACTGACAGCCTGCTGAGCCGGCAAATTACCCAGTCGCATAAAATTTTCACCTCGGGCAGAACTGACAAACAGTCCACGGTTTGAGGCTAGATAAACAGTCTTGCCATCGGTTGGATGGGTTTGGATGGCGTAAAGCGTAGTATGGCTTGGCAGTTTGCCGACTGGCGTCCAGGCGATTCCCCTATTTTCAGAGCGATAGAATCCGCCATTATCAATTGGGCTTACATTGGCTTGGCTGGCTGGAAAGGCTACATACCAGCGTTTCGCACCAGTAGAGGTAACAGTGGTTGGATCATATGCGATGTTATGGCGATAGATGCGATGGTGGCTGGGTGAATAATTAGTCTCCACTGGCAAAACCAAGTCCCAATTATCCCCTCCATTGCTTGAGCGGTATAAGCCTTTACGCTTTTCGTCCAAGTAATTCCAGTTATTATCGCCGACCAAAAAGACAGTTTTCGAATCAACAGGATCCACTTCTATTGATTGACCTTGATTGACCCACAGCCCCTTATCAAGGGCCTTTTTCCAGGTTTCGCTGCTATCTATACTGCGCCAAATGCCGGTAACATCATGGGAAATATAGATTACCTCTGGGTGATTGAGACAACGGGCGATACTGTGCAGATGTTGCTCCGCTTCTCCACCAAACTTGCCCTGGAGAAATTCATCTCTTGTGCGGACCGGCATTACCCGCCATTCAACAGCTTCTGTCAAATTTTTGAGCTTCATAACCGACTTAGTTAAAACCGGCTGAACTTTATCTTGGGAATTTTCAACCGAATCGACTGCCACAGTGCTGCAGGATAACGATAAAAAGCCTAGACTTAGCAGGAGTAGGAATGTCTTGAGTTGGACTTTGAAATTTGAAAGAGGCATATCGCTCCGTCCTTATAATTATGTACCAAATTTATTAATTATCGGAAATAAGTTTACATGCTCGTAGTAGTCGCTTTAGCGACTTATTCTTGGTAGGCGATAAATTGCCTACTACCGATGGGGCTTATTATACAAAAATAGTTCTGATACAGTACTTAGTTTTTGTATTATAGATTTGTCCCTAAATTTGCAAAAACCCTCAGCTTGTGGCTTACCAACCCCGTCTGTTTCACAAAATTGGTATGATATTCTGATGTTACGCACTATCGTTCCCAAACCACATTTGTGGACGAGGAAAGTGAAAATATAGTTAGTACAACGGATTAGGGGAACAAACGGATTGGTTTGAATTGAAGGGACATTTTTTGCAGCAGTCATTGTCAATGAGTCCAAATAAATATCTACAACAATCAATCCGTTTACTCCCCTAATCCGTTGTACTATGGTTTTAAAGGAGCCTAGGAACGAGGGTGCGTAACATCGGTGATATTCGCAAAAAGCATAGACGGGTAATGGGAGACTTGATTGTCTAATATTTTCACCTAAAAAGGTAAATACTAACGGTGTTAAAAAAACGTAAATTATGGTGTTATATTTTATTATTAGTGCTATCGCCTTTAGCGCAAGCGGCAACTGATTGTGCGGCAGTCACTGAAATGCCACTGGCGGAGTGTGAAGCCCTTATCGCTCTCTATAACAGTACTGACGGCACATACTGGTCGGATAACACGGGGTGGAATGTGACAAATACGCCCTGTAGTTGGTATGGTGTCGGATGTAGCGGTGGACATGTAACGAAACTCGATCTATCTTCTAACCAACTCAGTGGCTCAATCCCAGGGGAATTGGGTAACTTGAACCATTTGGAAACTCTTGATTTATCTTCTAACCAACTTAGCGGCTCAATTCCAGGAGAATTGGGAAACTTGAGCAATTTAAAGTATCTATTTCTGTCTTTCAACCAATTCAGTGGCTCTATTCCAACGGAATTGGGATATTTGAACAATTTACTATATATATGGCTGTCTTCTAACCAACTTAGCGGCTCAATCCCAGGAGAACTTGGCAATTTAAGTAACTTACTATCTATAGAATTATATAATAATGAATTGTGCGGAAATATCCCAAGTTCCCTAATGAACCTAAATAATAAAATATGGGGGGTAAATTTCAACTACAATCACTTGACAGCCTCTGATCCTGCGCTTATCGCTTGGCTTGATAAGCTCAACCCGACTTGGGCTAGCAATCAAACTCCCTGCTCTACTGCTGAAGTCAAAGACGATGCGGTTATCGACTTTGGCACTTATGGCACTTGGGTGCGGATGAATAATAGCGAATGGGCGTTACTGCATGAAATATCGCCAGAGAGTATGGTGATGGAAGACGTAGATGGTAGCGGTGAAGATGATGTCATTATCGACTTTGGCACTTATGGCATTTGGATGTGGATGAATAATATCGAATGGGTGTCACTGCATTCAATATCGCCGGACAGCATGGTGGTGGGAGACGTAGACGGCAGCGGTAAAGATGACGCGGTTATCGACTTTGGCACTTATGGCATTTGGATGTGGATGAATAATATCGAATGGGTGTCACTGCATTCAATATCGCCGGACGGCATGGTGGTGGGAGACGTAGACGGCAGCGGTAAAGATGACGCGATTATCGACTTTGGCACTTATGGCATTTGGCTGCTGATGAACAACAGCGAATGGGTGTCACTGCATTCAATATCGCCAGAGAGTATGGTGGTGGGCGACGTAGATGGTAGCGGTGAAGACGATGTGATTATCGACTTTGGTGACGAATATGGTATTTGGGTGGTGTTGAATAATGGCGAATGGGCGTCACTGCACGAAGTATCGCCAGAGAGTATGGTGGTGGGCGACGTAGATGGTAGCGGTGAAGACGATGTGATTATCGACTTTGGTGACGAATATGGTATTTGGGTGGTGTTGAATAATGGCGAATGGGCGTCACTGCATGAAATATCGCCAGAGAGTATGGTGGTGGGAGACTTAGACGGAACGGAGTAGTAGTCGATTCATAAAGTTACCGCCAAGTGTGCCATAAAATACTTCAAAGCATAGCTTATTTATTCGCCCTATTGGAGTTTTAGGATCGCGGTGTAGATTTTAAATGCGTTACAAGATGGCGCGTTGGACGCGCCCTACGCTTGCTAAATATAAGATAGCTAAAGGGAAGGTGGGCAATCCAAGGATAAATTTGGATGGTGAGGTGGTGGGTCAATGCCATTAAGTTAATGAATAAATGTTTTATAAACAACAGTTTATATACGAGCTGGACCTAGCTGATTGGGCGTAGCGAAATAAGGTAGCCCAGCATTTAACCATTC
>Ga0209780_1003784_pt1 | contig 11431 bp, 8 predicted proteins | sample WorMetexBAHAMAS2_FD_187384 | JGI IMG/M metagenome (GOLD analysis project Ga0209780, IMG submission 187384) | Marine gutless worms symbiont microbial communities from Max Planck institute for Marine Microbiology, Germany - Inanidrilus exumae... | ecosystem: Host-associated > Annelida > Digestive...
ATAATATATTTTGTGATATTATACGATCATGAAATAGTCTTTTGATGTTATTTTAGGTCATCATCAAAGCGTGTGTTGGCTAGTTCCTTTGGGTTTTACCGCGCCATGCCATTGCTTCAGTACGTTTGTCCGTCTGTCCGTCGGTCAGTCTGAAATACTAGCAGACTGTGTGATCGACACTCAGAACTGTCAAATATATCATCGAACGTTTCTGGCGCCAAACGCTGGCGAGTAGGCGGACGAATGCAGTCGCAATGCCGTTTTCAAGTTGACGTTTTAATAAGTTTCATCGACGGTTCTCCTTGCCGAGAGTATGGTCTTTGACCGGCGAACTTTCCTGTCCCACGCTCTACTTGCTGACCACTTATGTGGGTAAACCGTCCTCTATAGGTCAGCCAACTAAGCCAACTCAGCCTTTCATCTTTCCGAGGTCGATAAATTGACTAATAAGCTATGTCGGATTTGTACTGCCTCTTTCGGGTTGTGCAATCTGGTGAATGCTTACGGAGTAAAGTCCGGATGGTCGTGTGGGTGGCAGGTAAAAACTGAGTGATCCCGTTAACACGTGGTATTCTGTAGCGCTTCGTTACTGTTTAGGCCGTAAGAACGCACTATTACTTATACTTTAGTTTACTTTTTTACTTTTCAACAGTCGTCTCGTCCTGTTTAGACTTTTAGGCCCGATAGCGCCACGCATTCGTTTAAAGTCACGCAAAGGCTATAGCACATGCAATCCACATGCGCAGTGCGTTCGTTGTATGCTATGGCTCGGTGTTCGTCTGCCTGTCTGTGACACACCGGTATGTGTATGGAAACTGCTGAAGGGATCGAGTTGGATTTTGGCGGATCCTACATTTTGTTGTAACGGAATTCGAATATCTCCAAAAACGGGTATCCCAAACTCTGAACTTTGCCGATTTATTTTGCTTTTTCGCCACATCGTTCAAGGCTAACAGGAATTCGCACCCGCTCTGTCGAATAGTGTAATTTCCAGTGACCTCGAGTAATCATGAAGTACCCTAAACTACCCTATTTTCTACATTTTGCGTCGCTGTTTATATCGTAATAATCGGTGGTGATAGAAACTTCGAATTTGGTACATAGGTTGACCGTGGCAAATCATATGCCCATGCCATTGATGACAAACTACCCCTAAAAGGAACGTTGTCAGTGTCACGTGACCCAAATGGGCCCCCAGTCACATGGAAGGAACGGCTGAAGCTAGAGTCGTCCAATTTTGTATTCAGGTAGATTATGTCAAGTTTAAATGACAAATCATCCGCGAAAGGTGCCTGGTCATGGTCAAGTGGCCCGCTTTTATATTTTGGGCTCAACCATATTTTTGGAGTGGGTGGTACTGCTGCACGTGACAATATGTCAACTGATATAGCACGTCGCGCGGTCCTCTGAGATACCTCAGCTTCTGTGAGTGTGACTACGAGTTATGGACGTAATGAATGGGCAGGCATATGACGATGGTTAATTACTCCGCGCTTACATGCAATCCAATTCTAAGTTATAGTTGGCTGTTAAAAGTGTTAACAACCTTGTTATTGACAACGCACTCTACGTAAGAAAGTATGTAGGTTAGTAAGTAATATTTATTTACATAGCGAACGCATATTGCAGTTAAATGAAATAAGCAGGAAAGCAATAAAATGCAACGATAGAATAAAACGATACAAGATACAACGTGTCTCAAAAATATGACACTTCGTTTTGGATGATAACTTTGACAAACGTAGACCGATATTTATGATTTTTCGCTATTAGATTCTAAAGGAAATTTTGTACATACAGTTATAAAGATATTCCGCCTCACCTTAAATGTGTTAATAGGCCTACTATATACATTGTATCATATACCTTGTGAATCTTGAAAATTACAATTATTGTGGCCGATTTCTGCGGCTTCTTTGCTCATGAGACCTCAGAATTCATCTTGCCGGCTTGGTGGCCGTAAAAATACACAGGTATGAATGCTTATGACAAAACAAATCCGGAAAACAATGCAGTTGCAGTTTGCTACTGCATCGTTTTCCGTATTTTTTTTTACTAACAATCAAAAGAGGATTCTTCGTGTCCGCGAACTGAAGTACATGTTTTATACTGACTGTCGTACACGGTGCTATCAGCGAATGGCGTAAACGTCTACGAACCTGCGCTTGTATAGAGATGGACGTCTTGAGCATTTAAACTTTCGGCTTATATAGGCTATATGTCAAGTGGATGGACTTCAGTTCAGTAGATATGCGTTACAAACATTAAATTGTCACTTTCTGACAATAATAAAGTCAATTGGTTGTATAACCTTAACGGAGTTTGTGGTCGGAATTCGGAATATATTATGTACGTTGTTGCGTTATCCGCATTCTGTACTTCACGTATTATGTCAAATTAAGTAAATCATTACTGCGACACATTGTACAGAGTGTCGTATGACAGTTGTTTTGTTTTGTTGCGTTTAGTGTACTGATTAGTTTTGATAGTAGCAGCAAAGGTTCGGCGGTTATTTTGAATTTCTATGTTTTACGAGGAAGTGTAGCAATGCAGTTGGTGTAACCGTGTGAGACGGTAATCTGTACCACAGAATCACAGATACACAGACAAATTCCTAGAAAATGTTAAAGGATTTCGAAAATTGGTCTACATTTGCCGTGTACAACAGTGTACATTACCATACAATGACAAACAAGAATGAAAAATACAGATAAGTAAATTACGGTAAAATGTTAGGCTAGCTAATGATTAAACATTTTTCTGCGTCATGGCGGTATACAAAGCATATAAATATTGGAATGTTCATAATGTTACTAGGTCACAGTAAGTGTCCTGTTAATTTTATGCGCAGTTATATTAATTAAAATACGTGTAGAAAAGCAAAACAGCAGTGCAACACGGTTAAAATAAAATGTAACGCCGGTGTAAAATGCAGCCGTATAAAACAAAATAATACAATACACAATGACGAAATAAGTGAGTAGATTCTTAACGGCGCACCATCAGCACAGAGTAGGCTATTCGATGCCAGTTACGACATGCTTTATATAATGCAATACAGCGACAGAAGGAAAAAGTAAAATACGCGTACCCTGCAGTAATGTCAGGCAAAGTTGGTGTTTAGTATTCAGTTTTCTGTATATAAGGCCTATACTAGTGGTGCACGGTATGTCTGATGAAGGTGACCGCCCGTCATTCCGAAGGCCCGCCATTCCAACTGTCCAAAGGGTTAGGGTTAGCGGGGGTTAGTAGGACTGTAGGGTTAGAGTTTAGGGTTAGGGTTAGAGACTGGACTGTCGGAATAGAGGGCATGAATCGTCTGCGAATAGGCTAACGTTTGTTTGTTGTCGGCTTGGGTCTGCCGGCAGCACGTCGTAGGTCGGACTCGCCGACGTACTCGTAAGCATTATCATCATCATTCACGGTGTTATTGTACACCGGTACTGGCGGTGCACTCGCCTCCTGCATCTGAAACTCCTGTTGCGGCTGCCGCTCCTCCTTCTTGAAAGCATCGTTTTGGTAAGAATTCACTTTCCGCGGATTTGCATTCTCGTTCACTGTTTGACCTGAAAAGAAAAGTTCACATCGTAGTTCAGACGTACAAGATATTGCTCCAGTCCTGGGGTTCGGGCTTTTACCATTCAACAGCACCACTTGCAACATAATTTATGACCCATCCACTCAAATAGGAAAAACGACGCTGAGGGGTTTACTTCAGCATTTGACTGAGGAATCACTTGAACTGTTGAACTTCTGCTACTGAAATTGTGCTCCATCACATAGCTTGCTACTCTAACGGGATACCGTGCTAGCTGCATATTTCTGCTACTAATAAATACCCGACAGAGTAGACCCGACATAGTTTCTGTACTACCTCTTGTCGTTCCGGTTTGTGCTAGCAATCAGTTTTAGGCCTTAGCAAGTAAGCGATAGTGTCTATCAACATGAATCAGTACTGATTAAGTAATTTGTAATTCAAAGAAAGTCTGAAGTCTAAACGACAAATTGTCAACCGATAAAAAAGAAACTCAGCTGTCGCAGAGATAAACTGTCACGCATCTGTGCAATCATAGGTTAACGTTATGGGATATGATTGAAATGTTTAGAATTTTAACCGCAAAATACGATATAAAAACTACATATTGTCCTGTCTTCCTAAAACATAGCGGGACAGTTGTCAGTATTGTGCCCTAACCCTAAATCTAGCCATAAAAATCGTAACCCTAACGTTTTCACGACGTTTCCTGACTGTCCCATTTGTCCCGTCAAGATACGAAACAATACGATGCGGTAGACGGTGGACGATACTTACAGGTAGGTCACCATTTTAACCCACGTCTAAATGTCAGACGGAAACGGTCGCAAGGACGGTGATTTCTACCAAATATCGCGGCCGATGGCGGTGAAAAATTTACATGCACTCGGCATGTCTGTCTTTGTTCTTCACTGACATATGTTATGTTCAATACTTCATACAAACATGGCCAACAGCGGCGCCAGCGATATCGCCAACAGGCCGCCAATAGAGAAAATTTTGGTTTTAGATCGTCAATTAATACAGATATACCTGGTGTAGACCAACGTTTACATCAGGAGCAGTACTCTTTCCTTCTTCCATCCTAAATACCGTGTGTGAGCCGTCGTACATTGCCGGAACTACCTTCATCAACCAACCACTCCTTCGTTTCTTCCCAACTTAACGATTTCAACGCCTCGATCCCCTCACTTTTTCTTTTCAATTCGAACAACAGTACACGCATTATAGCTCATTGCATCACCTGAGTGAAAATTTAAGTGAAAACGTTAGTGGCTGGCACAAGTATGTCGTCTTTTATTGGGATATCAGTTTCATTCTGTTATAAGCAATCCGGGTTCAAATGCTTCTGACTCTTCGTGGTACATGTGTTTCATAGTTATAATTTAGCATTTAATTTAATTTTTGCAGTTTTAGAGCTTTGGCTTACACGACATTAGAACAATTATTATGAGCAGTTATTTTTCCTATAAATATTTTGCTTTTTTAAGAAAGTGACCCGTTGGTGTCGCTTTTACGTTATATAATTTTGTTTACCTAATTTTCAGTGCCACCAAACAATCCTACTTGATCTCCATTTTTGAAGTAAGCAGACTTTATTAAAAACTCATTAAAGTTATCCTTTCCCATTCGATTTCTCGACTTAAAACCTACCTGTTTCACAAATCCTACCCCCCGTAATTTCGATTCTTTCCCCGGACTGTCTTCACAGACTATTGCCTGGACCGTTTGTTCTGAGCTACTCTGTTTTTGCTTTTTCCTTATTTTCTCGTTTCTGTGCCGTGCGCTAGATTAAGCTGGCCATCTCGTCAGCTTTTGAGCGCACGTTAATCTACCGTTGATCGTATGGTATCGTATCGTCAAACAAAAAGAGTGGCCGCACTAGCTGTCCCAACTTATCTATGCGTAATGCTGGACAAACTAATTAGCCTACATTATTAAAGTAACTGCGTATTACAGACGTTCTGTGTAAATTGCGAGAATATATGCGATGTTGCAACTTAACAACAGTAATCGAAATGCGAACGCAAATTAAAACGTTGCATGTTCACACAATGCTACCTCTCATTTTGATGATGATGATGATTATGATGATGATCAGTATGATGCAGAGGACTGCGGACACCACAGAGATAACGAGGGCGGCAACTGACAACGTAGATGCTGTAAATATCCACAAAGAATTACTGTAACCCTACATGTACAAAAAGATATCAAGAGATAACGAAAGCTTATACATCAAGTAAAATTTTATTATAATCCATACTACTGGGGTACTTTCATTACGGGCTTGTCAAAGCTGATGCTCGAGATTCGTTAGTGATATCACAACAAAGTTTTGCACAAAGCAGATAGCAGCAGATTAGAAGGAAGTAATAAATGCCATTATAATAATAGCAACCATCATACTCATAATTATAACTAGAAAGATTTCACACAGGGAAACCTCCGCCAAGGTTTCAAGAAAATTTGGTTATCCATATGCATTTTATTAGGACCCTAAATATGATTTATGCATGCGGCTCACAGTCAGGCACAATAACAAATCGAGGCAAACCTTCCTGGCGCAGGTTATTATACACTAGCATAAAGAAGCGCAGCACTGTCGTATTGTTTGAAACTTGTGTTCAGTGAAATATAGGCCTACATGACGGTACATAAGTATAGCTTGCATAAGAGAAAATTGCATAAGAGAAATTAGGATGTTCATATGCTATTTTTGCATTGCGTCAGTGTGCTAAATATTTTGTATCTCGTGGTAGTTCTATATTTATGACTTTATTACTGGCCCGCTTACACATAGTGAAGCAGGCAGACTAGAAACGGTCGCTGTTGTCGACTGTCGTCGTCGTCTGTCGTCTGTCGTCTGTCGGGGTCTGTAACACTCCACGGCGGGCCTGCAGGCGGCTTCACCCGCGCAGGCCAGGCGATGACGTCATACCGCCTCCAGTCTAATTATAGCTCCACGGCTGCACGGCGGGCCAGTCGTGTCACGTCCCGTTAGGGGGCGACACCTTGTTAGAGTCAGCGTTGCATTGCTAACCGTTGTTATGGAACAACGCTCGTACATCGTCTGAACAGCGAGCGAGCAATCATGTCGGCGAAACAAAATATGACACTTGTTATATGACTGGTCGTCCCCCTTAAAAATCCGTTGTGCATCAGAACTGAAGTGAACCACTGCACAGAGTAAGATATTCTTTGAAAAACAAGTGGAACCTCTCGATCGTCACCAAACGCTGCCGAAATAAAATATTACATGTATTATTATTTACATTATCATTATTATTATTGTATTCTATGGCACTAAAATGCGAAAAATAACAGTTCAAGCTACATAATAGAGTATAAAATATAAAACAGACTTGTAGAATCTTTTGCTGATTCTTTGATACTGCTGTCGATTCCGGCTGTGTAGGAGGCTATGATACAGAAAAAACCATTTTAAAGTGCAAATTCCATGTGTCAGTAATTTCATTTCATATTTCATGTACAATTCTAGTACGTAGGCCTATATTGTACCGGTACTGTTCAGTTATGCACATTTGATTTATAACTTATTCCAGAAACGGTGACGTGGGTGGGTCCAATTTTCTTAACCCAACAAGAATGTGCCGAATTTGCAGTGCACAGTACACAGTACGCTAGCCTTCGAACACTGGAGCAAGGATTGGAAACTCATTGAACAGCATGTTCTTCCTTCCCAAAACTGTTGCGAGCTCTGAAGCCAGGAGCAAAGAATAAAACTCAGCGTACTGAGACAATCATCTTTGCGGCAAATAATTTCACATTTAATTTTGACAATTAATAACTAGGCCTACACTCAAACGACTTCTTTTCTTGAAACTACGTATAAAGCAAACGAGTATAAAGCCCCGTTCACACCAGCAACAATGTCGAACCAACATTGTCGAATGCTACAAGTCGACTGTCGAACGATTCTTTCGACAAAGTCAAATGTTGCTTCGACAGAGCCAAACATTGCTTCGACATTGTTGTCGCTTTTGACAACAATATCGAACGAGTTTTTCGTGATATTTCGTCCTTTCTACAAAGTCGAAAGAAATGGAACATGTGCAACTTGTTTCGACTTTGTCGAAAGGACGAAATTTCGCGAAAAACTCGTTCGACATTATTGCCAATAACGGCAACAATGTCAAAGTAACGTTCGATTTTGTCGAAAGATCGTTCGACTTGTAGCATTCGACAATATTGCTTCGACATTGTTGCTGGTATAGACGGGGCTTTAGACATTTTTGTCGATGGGCTCCATCCAACCCGAGCCATCCAAGTCGGAAAATTTTGTGACCGGACCTAACCCAGCCTGATCTACAGTTCCTACACATGGATAAACATCAAACCCGTTACCAATTCGACGAACTATTCGTCTTCAAGCGGCGGCTACCTTGCATACAAAAGTGGTACCAGTCCTGGCAAAAATTTGCACATTCTCTAAAATAAATTACTTTAGACCCATGTGATCCCATACCAATCATACTTAAAACTTCATACTGCATTTCATCTTCTTTATTTTGTCACAATTACACCTCACTCATATGTCTTTGTCAATGTCAATAACTCAGTTTATTCTACTATATGGTAATGCAAAGAAATAAACGCAACCTGTCACTGTTTCAAAGGTAGAGATAGTGTAGTCTCCAGCTGCGCATACCAACGAAAATTATCATTATAACTAATCCAACCACGTACTGCATCAGTTGCTTCACGAACGACCTACCACAATGTCTATGGCTGTGACGTCTATGTGACAACAATCTTATCATAAGAATGTCGTTAATAGACCAGGACAACTAGTTGCACGGTTCAATACTATACCAGACCTGTTCATTGTAAAATACTAATCTCCTAATTCCCCTTATTCCCATTAGTTTCTTTTGGTATAGATTGTTTGTGTTATAGCTTTGCGTTCTGTCAACGTTTCTAAATAAACGGATATGATATGTTACGTCATCAATGTCAAGTTCAAATAAACTACGTGTCATTAAATTAAAATATCCTGCAGCAATCATAATACACATGCGTTTAATAATGATGTTTGTCGTGCACATGTGATTTATAACACGATCGTTATCACCTGTTTAACAGTGTTTAGATGTTTGTCGAACGTATAGACCTGCGTAGGCTAAAGTAAACGTTAATAAAGCTAGGTCATCAGTGTGCATGTCGGCCAGTCGGTGAGTCTACTCTCAGTCGTCTGCGTACCTAATGTGACCGCAAAATCTTCACTGTTTCACCAGTTACACGTCACATAAAAAAGATGTCTGAAGAATACAATACGAAGTTTACAGACTTTTCACCTTGTGTTGGAAAAACCCGCACAGGAGAAACTGAGTGAACTGCTAAAGTTCTTCTATTGACCACAAGAATATTTCAGGCGAATAACCTGCCCTAGTAGTGTCATCACGAAAGAAACCAGTTCTTGTTGCTCACATATCCTCTATTCGTCGGCTTACATTGGCAAATTTTACTAATAGGCCTACCGCGTGCACGTTTCAGGCCCACCGTTTACGTTCTGAACCCAAAACTGTTAAAATGGGTGATCTGGAGTGACACTGACATTTAAGTTAAATGTCAGTGTCACTCCAGATCACGAGGAGCACTAAAGATGAAAAGAACACGAATGTTGGAAACATTGACAGATGACCAAACAATGAACGCTACCATTTGCTCGTGCTTCTTGCTATATGAACTACTTGTTTCAAAATTTGACCGTCGATGATCTTAGATAACCTTAAAATAAAAAAACGTAATAAATTTCTATTGGAAAGGTATATTGCTTACGGCGTACATACTTGCTGTATTAATGTAAATGCTAAACCATAAAATGCTGGAATGGCTAAATGTTACACAAGATTATCAACAATGTTGCTAGTTGGCAGAGCATATACAGCTTCAATGACGTGTCCTTCTCGTATCTTTTCGTTTGATTGTACATCAGTCACTCTTCAGACTTTGTTGTTATTGGTAGACTGTTCAGAATTATTTCATCACACTTTTATTTAGTTTTGTTATAAATTAAACATCTTATCGAATTATAAGTAAAGGTCAAACTGTAGGCATATACAGCCTATAAGAGATGGCCACGTTAATAACTGTAATATTTCATATGTAGGCATATACAGCCTATAAGAGATGGCCACGTTAATAACTGTAATATTTCATTCATTAAATTTAACAAAAATAATTAACTATATCAGTATTAAAATTATATTCGACAAACGTTTTTTTTTATAGGATTGTCAGTAAAGAATCCACACATTTTCTATCTTAATTTTCTTCGATTCGGTTAGGCTATGGTTTAGCAATTTTGTAGCAAACGCCTAGTGAATTCTCTTTTTTCTGCATGGATACAGTGTAGTCACAATGTGTGCTGCCGATTGGCTGATTATTACATAAACTATGTTATTCACATACAAGCTACGTGTTTCGGAAACCTAACAAACACAAAATACGATATAGCTTACATGGTGTTGTTGTGATCTCGGCAGGTTCTTTATCTGCAACATTCGGCCACAGTTTAGAACAAGAAGCTTAGGCAAACAGATCGCGCGTCAGCAGCACTGCTCTACAGGGTGCGCCGCCAATAAAGAACAGTGTTACCTGCCATCTGACAGAGGTGAGAATCACGCCTTTACCCCCAGCCGAAGCAGGTACTCGATTTAGCGACGCCGGAAGGATGCAAAGCTGAGTTGACCTACGTTACGTGAAAGCCACCGGCCGGGAATTGAACCCGCAACCTGTAAATCACAAGTCCAACGCCCTACCGCTGAGCCACCACGCAATAGCTGGGGTAGGTTTTGGTGCTGTATGCAACTCAGTTAATCGGACGTGCTGCACGTCTACTTTATTTTATTCTATTTTACATGTGCGGACGGCTTTACATTCGGTTGAAATCATCTCTGATGCAACAAAAAAGTCTAAAACGGCAAAGTCTAAGGCTCGAGAGTGAGGTTATACGTACACCCGATGAGTAGACGTATTTGAGAGAGAAAGAAAGCGAAATAACATTAAGGTTGCTCAAAGTCATTAAAGCCTAAAACTACATTTCAGCTTACCACGTTTTGGAGCGAACACGGCAAACGCTGGATCTGCAACAGTCAGACAATGTAGTAACAAAATTACATTTGCAAGTAACCAACAAATCAAAAGCAGTAATGTCAGTTAATAATATTATGTAATTATGTAATTTACATCTATCAACGGTACTGTTGGACATATTGCTAGTCCTTTCTGAAACGTGAGGCGATGTTGGATTGTTGGTTATTCTTTGTATTATTCAGAACGATTATGCATATTAATCTATGGTAACATTTTCCACCACAGCAGCACAGCTTAACGATATTGCTAAGCTGTAGCGGAAAATGTGTCGTTATCTTACCTTGTTAAATTGGGTACATTTACATTTCGCAACCAGAACTTATATTACAATAACTCTCAACTTCGCTCAGCAAACTACTGACGTGTCTGTGTTTTTACCCGCGCGGCGCTAGCGATGCGCGAGTTTGTCAGCGACAGCAGAGCTACTTGTCCTACTTTTATCGTAAAAGAACTACACAGTTTAAAACGGCTTGTGAGGACGACAGTGGCTACATCACAACTAAAACAGTAAAAATCAAAAGGTAATATTTCTTGGTAGCACGACACCATTTACTTCATGACCTACTTTCACAGTCCTATTGTGATAAATGTAAAAAACTGCAGTTTATACACAGTGTTAACGGCGACGGATCGAAAACCGCAAAATCATAAAAAGGCAATGTTAACCACACTAACATAGCCTGAATGTCAATGTTATGTGTGGTTAACATTGCCTTTTTATGATTTTGCGGTTTTCGATCCGTCGCCGTTAACACTGTGTATAAACTGCAGTTTTTT
>Ga0209780_1003785_pt1 | contig 11430 bp, 7 predicted proteins | sample WorMetexBAHAMAS2_FD_187384 | JGI IMG/M metagenome (GOLD analysis project Ga0209780, IMG submission 187384) | Marine gutless worms symbiont microbial communities from Max Planck institute for Marine Microbiology, Germany - Inanidrilus exumae... | ecosystem: Host-associated > Annelida > Digestive...
AACGTACACGGTTCATCTATGGCTCGTTGGAAAGCGCGTGGTCGACTTCCTATAAGTGCTGATTGAACTTTTTTCGCTAGCTATCACGTTTGAGGCACTATGAGCCGATATTGGTTGTTTGAAAGGGGTGGGTCACTTTGAACGCAAATTTTAGAGGGAAAGGGGCGTCCCCACCAACGAATTTTGGCATCAGAAAACTAGAGTCCCTGGGCTATCGTATGGTGAAAAAGAATTGCCGAAAATTTTAACCGGCTGAGTAGGGCGCACCAACGTTACAGACGACAGACAGACAGACAGATGGAATGGCGATAGCATATAGCGAATGTGAACGTAAGTATCACGTTTGCTAAAAAATTAGGATTTTAGTTTTATGTCTTTAAATACTAACAGTCTTCAGGTGTCGGCTATTATGAAAGTCATTGGTACTTAGGTCTGATGTGGAACTAAAGTTGATATACATTTACTGGTTAAAATAACACTGCATAATGAATGTCTTGCAGTTATTGTTACTACAAAATGAGAAACAGTAGAAATAACAAAATTGTGAACATTTCTGTGTGAGAGTTATACCATTGACCAACTGTACACCACAGAGCTGCTAATGGTCGCTGTGTGGTATGTTGTAAGCTGCTACATAGTGAGTCATTAACAACTGACAGGCTGTTTGAACTGTCATCTTCTCTGCTGATGCATTCTGCCAAAGGTATGCTTTCTTTTTTGCAGTAATTGTAGTCATCATACAGGTACTCCAGGTAGAGCACTCGTTCAGGTGTTTGTGTCTCACAATGTGCAGGAGTACATTAACTTTTATTTACATACTAATAAATGTGAACACTAATAAATGTGAACGAAATACGATCTGTGCTTTTTCTGTTTAACCAGACCACACTAAGTGCAACATCAGCCGTGACTCAGTCCTCCTCTGTCGGCTGTGCAGTACATTGTGTACTTTCAATTTTATGGATGACATGACGTTTTCACTTAGTGGAACGAATGGGCCATAATCAAAGACGATGTATGTTTCGATGAGTTTGCCAGGTGGCGACACTGGGGTGAAGTCCTCGGTATTTGACTGCTTTTTGTTGCAGAAAGTGCTCCTTGGGCTCACAAGCTATCTGCTTGTATTATTCATGCAGCAATTGACAAGATTTCAACTGACAGACATAGCATGAGTCTCTGCAATAACTGGCCAAGCCACAATCGAACTTAACGAGATTGTGGCTTGTATTTGTACTGGCCCGCCTAATGGGCCAGTATTGTTTTGCTGGCTGGCATTTGTCGTCGTCGTCGTTTGTAACGCGGCTGGCGTGCAGGCCGGCCGGCCGCCAGGCGCGTGGGAACGTGGCGTGGGAACGCTGCTGGCGCTCGGGCCGGCCAGGTGCTGGGCGCATGGACAGTCAGCGCGCTGGCGGCCGGGCGTGTGGGCGGTCGGACGGCCGCCGACACTGCATGGCGGGCCAGTACGGTTACGTCCCGTTAGGGCGACACTTTGTTTATGTAACAAGTGAGTGAATATGTCGTGTATCCTTGTGATTTAAATTATTGTTGGTTATAGAAGGAATTATGTTGTTGCAGTAACAAGACGAGATGATGTCAAAAGCTTGGTGTCGGCATATCTCTTTGTTGTAAGTTTTAAATTATTTTTGTAGTTGATAATTTTACTAGAGCCATGTGTGGTTCATGTGATTCTAATGTACATATGGTGTCAGTGGTTCTTAATTTTACAGTGTAAACAAATCCAGTGAAATGACTACTGCCGTTCCCTGTTGTCGTTGTGTGCATCATTTTTTATTTTTGCTTTTATATTGGAACCCAGGTCGACTCAGCCTTTTACCCTCCGTGGGATGGTAAAATGAGTACCAGTCAAAGGCGGTGATGCTCTGCAGCTGGGAAGGTAACCGCAGGCCTGGCAGAAAGTAATGGCAGCCTACCGCTGGGTGGATGACTTAAGTCACCTGCGGACTGACTGCCTGTACACCGGGATCAGCTCCGTGCCCAACGCTTGGTAACCAGTATGGGAAGCCTATGTTGGAACAGTGCTGCAAGGAATTAGAGTTAATCAGGCTCGTTTACAAGTGACACATGGACGTAGGCTAAAATGGCAACCTTCTTTTACGTATCATCTATTGATGGATCATACCTTTGTATGTAAGAGTATACTTGAGTACCGTTGAAAGCACGTGCTCTGGAGCTGTAATGCGCTTTGGTTCGTTTGTTGATTCAGATTCTATGTAAGTCGTTGGCTGGCATACTTCTTTCCTTGCTTACTTTCTTCTTTCCTTTCTTACTTACTTCTTTACTTATTTACTTCCTTTAGAATAGGCCTGTTCCCGTTCTTTTCCAGGCCTGAGGTAGTAGGAGGTGACCAAATGTGGCTTTATTTTTTGTTTATTTTGTGTTATGGTATATATTGTTACGGATGCATGTTTGCTTTTGTTGTGTTAGATTTAGTTATCAAGTACTAATCCAGGAGATTGGCTGGGGAAAATATGTCTGAAATGACCCATTTTGTGTCGGATCGGAAATAAAACCTTGACTCAGTCAATCATTTTTGCTCCAAATTCAGTTAATTTTAACAGCAGGTTAACTCAGCAGCGTCATCAGAACATTGGCAAGTCACGTGAGCTAGTCGGGTGACGCATCAGCCAATAGCAGTGTTGGAAAGTGGGTCAGTTAGCTGACGCTTAGAGTTACCTGAGCTTGGTGCAAGCAGACCTTATTCACGTCAGTTGTGATCAGCTCTCTCACGTCAAACTGGAAAATTGCAGATAAGCTGGTTTATGTGCGTGTGTGAAGTGGCGAATTATCCTTGTCACCGGATCTGATGAACATTCGTCGTTGTCATCAGCGTCAGATTCGGCAACAGTGCTCGGCTTAAGTCGATTTCACGAGACATTCACAACGTTGATACGCGACTTCTGTGAAACGAAGTAAGTAACGCATCTAACAGTAGCTTTTTCATGTCATTTTGTTTACTGCTTATGCTGTGGTATGTAAATAAGTAAGTCTGTTTATGTAGCGAAACTACATATACCGCCTGTCAGCGAAATGTTAAAGCCAGACAGCTACCATTGCGACCGGTCTTTTCCACTGGCTGACGTTGCACATTGTCCATTGTCAGGCAGTGAGTGCCAGACTGTTGGACCAGCTGAAACAAGGTGTCGCCCTAACGGGACGGAACACGACTGGCCCACCATGCAGTGTTACCATGGAGCTGTAATTAGACTGCAGGTGGCATGACGTCATCGCCTGGCCTGCGCGGGGGAAGCCGCCTGCAGGCCCGCCATGGAGTGTTAAAGACCCCGACAGACGATGACAGATGCCAGCGACCATTACTAGTCTGGCCTCCTACACTGTGTACACTGTGTAGGCTGACCAGTAACAAAGGGACGAGGACCAAAGTTGCTCAGGCGAATTTGGGAGTTGATTGTGTTAAAAGGTGTCTTTTTTGCCTGACTTTGACAGTTGTGCAGGTTGATTAATGTTCATTGTCGGTATTTACAGGGATCTCAGTGTCAATCCGGCCTTTGTAGAAGGTGTTTTCAACCGACGACCGGTAAGTCGCTATGTTATTACTGGCCTGCCTACACATAGTGTAAGCGAGCCAGTATTGTTTTGCTCTCTGGCGCCTGTCGTCGTCGTCTGTCGTCGTCTGTAACACTCAAATATGCGACGTAACTCACCAGGGGCAGCACGCGACGGCGGGCCAGCACTGTTATGTCCCATTAGGGCGTCACCTTGTTTTACTTCAGTGAATGACAGTAACATTCAGAGAGCTCATAACATTGGCATTGATTATTCTACAAATTCTTCACTCTACTTTGAGCCCTTTCTCTCAAGTCATTTACACTGATTACTAGTTACTTCTTGCACTTTATATAAACTGTCAGCCGTCACTTACCAATCTCGTTCAGTCGCACAACCCTTCTGTCTATAATTGTTCTCCAGCAGTAACAACCAATTCAGTGTCTTTGTTCAGGTGACCAAAATTTGCTGGCTTTACCTTACAATAACGTCCAGGTTTGTCAGATGCGCCTTCAGTTCTTGCACACCTAATGGAATGAGTTAACCTTCTATCACATCTCTTGATACTTATGGTCTCTTCAAATCGCACCTGAAACATATCTGTTTACTTGTTGTTAGCATGTGTTAACTCTTTTTCACCTAGTGACCACCCGCACCTCAGATTTTGACCTTTATGTTTGACTGTTGTGTGCATTATGAGTGTGTGTATGTGTGTATATGGTATAAATATACTTACTAGAGACTGCAGTATCCAATAATTTATAAACAGAAACCTTACACAAGTTATACTTTTTAAATAAAATAATCTACCTAATTTCAATTCACTTATTTAATCTAAATCTGCTATTATTGCTATATTTTTCTTTTTCAGTTATCTTTCCTCAAGAATTAATACTCATTAAATGTTAATTTTTATATATAATTCTGTCTTAAAGGCGCAATATGACCTACATTGTGTTGAAAGCGCCATTAAACTTTAACCAACCAACCAACCGACTGCAGTATCCAGCCTTGTTATTGAGACTCTACTAAAGGACTCGAGTTAAAGACCAAGACTTTACTGGAAAGGAATTACTCAGTAATAAAATAGCCCCATGTGGGTCCCAGGGCTGTAAGTAAATGGATAAGTGTCTAAGTAAGTAAGTTAGTGACAAATTTATGAAGTGTTGAAACCAGAATAGGCCCTCTTCATTTCCAGGCTGACGTCGTAGGAGGTGACCAAACATGGCTTTTGTTTTTTGGGGGTTATTTTATGTTGTAGTATATTTTGTTATAGATGCTTGTTTGCTTTGTTGTGTTTGTTTTAGTTTTTCAATACTTAGGCAAGAGATTGGCTGGGAAGAACGTCTCCGAAATGACCTATTTTGTGTCAGGTGCGATGTAAAACCTTAACGCAATCAAACAGTAATGAAATATCTGTTGTCGTGATCCATGTGTAGGATCTGGCTCATCCACTCCTACCACTTATGATGCAGTACGTCACTTCTCCTGATATACGCGTCTTCTGCAGGGTGCGTCTTTGTCTCTGTCTGTCTGTTTGTCTCTCTGTGTGCCTGTCCGTCTATCTGTTTGCACTGTCTCAGTAATGTGGGCATAGTAATTTGTTAGTGTATGAGTGCTCGGCTAGACATTGCTTCACTTTCTAGGGAACTGTCGTGAACTCGTGATTATGCATGGTTACATCTATGATGTGCACTGGGCTGAACCAAATATGGCCTCAGCACTGAATCTGCTCATTCCTGAGGTAAGGTCTGACGTTGCGTGGCACAGCGGTAGAATGTCGATCTTTGGCTGGCGAACTTTCCCTGTCCTGCGCTTCACCAGTAGCTGACGGGTGACCATTTATGTGGGTAAACAGTCCACAGTAGGTCAACCAACCAGGCCAACTCAGCCTTTCATCCCTTCATGGTCAATAAATGAGTAGTAAACTGCAGTTGGATGTCTGTTACCTCAGTTAGGGGTGGCGCCATCTGGTGAACGCTTACGAAGAAAAGGCAGGCATGGTGTAATTTGCAGGTAAAACTGTGTGATCCATGTCTGAGCACTTTGAGACTATGTGTAGTATAAATGGTGCTATATAAATAGTCTTGCTTTCCTTTTCCTTTTACTTGGCTTACTAGGCTGATGGTTCGTCTCAGTGATTAGTAATTCACCAGACACAAGGTGCTTCTGAATAACTTAGCATTTTGCAGTGATGTATTGATGCTTACATTTTTCTGCCATTGCACGACTCCGGGAATGTGTGTCCATCCCAATGAATATTCAAATCAATCATGTTTGTCTATTTCCATGTTTATTTTAGACTCAGATATGTTCGTGGATGATTTCTTCAATGAACAAGAATACGGTATGTCATTTCAATTGGTTGACTTGTCAGCTTTTGCAGTTTTTGGATAAGAATGAGTTTAATATTTTATATGATGGATAATTGCACGGTTGTAACTAACAGTTAGAATGTTACTGCTTTAAGTTTGCTATTATTACTGGCCCGCCTACACATAGTGTAGAGGGGCCAGACTAATAACGGTCGTTGGTTTCTGTCGTCGTCATCAGTCGTCTGTAACACTGTTGGCAGGCGTGCAGGCCGGGCGCATGGGCGGTCGGCGACCATGTCGGCCGACACTACACGGCGGGCCAGTATAGTTACGTTTTGTTAGGGCGACACCTTGTTATTTTACTGTAAGACAGAAACTGTGAGGGTGACATTTGCATTGTGTCAGAATTCGGCCGTTTGTTATTTGGCAATGGTGCAAGAAAAGTAGCTTAATGAAATTTGTTGGTCCCAGCATCAACAACCTGCTAGACAACGCATAGACTAACAAACGTTGAAACTGTGCTGGATAAATAAAACAAGTTTCAAACTGAAGAAAATAAGTTTAAAATTCCTCCAAAAATGAATGAATTTTTCATCGGTGAATGGTCCTGCATAATTAGCGAGTTACATAGTTGGTATCGGATTGAAGTTGTTCGCTGCAGGGTGGCTCAAAACAATGGGCTGGCGGACACTGTTAGAAAGGTGCCAAATTTCACAAGATAGTGTAGTTAAACATTGAAGATGCAGAGGGTTATTTATGATGACTTCATTACAAATTTACTGCCAAGTTCGAGTGTGAAAGACTTTTTAAAATTGATCAGCGTTTGGCGAAGTTATGGACAACAGTATAGTTATACTCTTTTGGCTAATACAGTGGCCACGATGTGTAGCCACCGTGAAGTGTGATTTTAGAATTAATGTTTAAGATTTTATTTACGTAGGTTCAGCTCATGGGCAAGGAAGCGTGGAAAGCATTTGCTACCGAGTTGAGCTGCCGGATTATTCAAGTACAGTCTGAGTGTCTATTATTTCTGTCGTACTTTGTTACATTCTGTCTTTTTAGTGGTTAGCTTTTACAGTAAAGCTATAGCTTCACACCAGTGCTGGTTCAGCCCCATGTGATTACCAGGGCTGTAAGTAAGTGGGTAAGTGACAAATTTATGAAGTGCCTATACCAGAATAGGCCCTCTCCATTTCCAGTCTGGATGTTGTAGGAGGCGACTAAACCTGACTTTAGTTTATTGGGGTTAAGTTTATGTTGTAGTATATTTTGTTACAGATGCATATTTGCTTTGTTGTGTTTGATAATTTTTCAGTATTAAGCCAAGAGACTGGCTGGGAAGAACGTCTCCGAAATGACCTATATTGTGTCGAGTGGGACGTAAAACCACAACTTAATCCATCAATCAGTCCTGGTTCATGCTTTGTGCTTGCCATGTCACCCACAGTTGTAAGCTCCGCCCACAGTATGCTCCGCCCATCATTACAGCAGTCAGCAAATTAATAGTATAGATGCTTAGTAGAATACCATAGTTATTTGACTTTAGCATGCTATAGAAAAGTCACATTGCATGTTTTTTTGTATCATGGACAGAATTAGCAGAGTAGAATGACCACACATGAAGCGTGATCAGACAGTCACTGATTTGTACAGAGCTAACTTACACCTCTGTGTATGTATTGTTGTTATGTATGCTGTAGACTGTTTTAAAGGTGGACATAAGTGAAGTCAAGCCGAGATATGTTTGTCTTATGATATCGCTGCTGTATCGACTGCTGTCCTTTGCAGACCACTGCAGTGTTGTGCCGGTCAGAGTTTTTCTTACTTACTCTCTATGTTTATGTTTTTGCTTTAGAATACTGTTTTACTTATTACCGACAGGAATGCTTGCAGGGCAAACACTGGTGTTTAGTTTATTCAGAGATCAGTTTTGGGGTTTTTGCCCCACATGGGTGACATGTTGCACAGATGGGGGTGAAATTTGGTGTGAAGGGTCGACATATTACAGAGATGGGGTGACAAGTCGAGGGTATAGCCTTGTGACTATTAATGTCGGTGTGACAACATGAACACTGCAAGGCTGCAGAAGCTGAGGTGAGGTCTGCCATCCCTGACTGCATCTTTGTACGTTTTGGGTCTTCCTTGATATCTCTGGAACGGCTGAAGATAGTCTGTAAATTTTGTATACGTGTCGGCAATATCAAGTTATTAGCCTTACTATACAATTGTAACAGAACGGCAAATATTATATGGAAATAATGCTGACAGTTCATCCTGTAAGTAAAAGCTCAAAAACGGCAGAAATTGAACTAAATGCTAAATTCTAATAATGAAACACCTGCGCTAAGTTATACATTTAAAGCTGGCAGCTGACAGATTTAAATGCGACAGCCTGTGTGTTACATGATTAGAATTTATCATTCAAAAAAATTTTTTTGCCATTTTAGAGCTTTGGCTTATAGAACATTAGATAAACTGGCGGCAGTATTTTTTTATGTAACAAGGTGTCGCCCTAACGAGACGTAACACTTCTGGCCTGCAGCGTGCTGCCCCCTGGTGAGTTACGTTGCATATGCGAGTGTTAAAGACGCCAACAGACAACGACAACAGACGCCAGCGACCGTTAATAGTCTGGCTGTCCTACAATATGTGTAGGCGGGCCAGTAGTAAAAATCTGTGTGGCATCATCAGGTCTAGAGGTAGAGAGGCACTGACTGTAGATTAACTAGGTAAGAATGAATAGATGGTTTTGTAAATTTCATTTAAATGTAAGAACACTCTGTTGCAGTGTGTAAAGAGTTACAGATGAAGCTGGAGCGCAGTCAGTCATTACTGTTTGTTGCCTAGGCCACATCTCACGATGAGAGTAATGTAACGGTCTGGCGTCCGTCCGTCTGTCTGTCCCGTCGTTTTTATAACCTTAATAGTGCGTAGTGCATAATTACTGTGACTCACCAGGGCAGCGGCGTACATTTTGGCCCGATAATGAGGAGGATCAACATATTTATTAATATGTGGTATAATACGAAAATGTTTATTGTACTCCCAACAACCGTAGGCCGTAAGCCCAAACAGAAAATAAGCGAAGAAATTAACTTAAAGTCTGATGATTTATGGGAAATTTGAGAAAAGTTTCCTGTGGCTGTGAATGCAGTTTGATGGGTTTTGCATTTTGTGTGTATGTCGATTGCAGGCTGATGTTTCGGTAGACGAGCTAGTGGAGAAATTAACGCAGCTGCGGAAAGTCAACAAAGATGTGAAAAAAGCATGCAGCCAGGTGCTGAACAGTCCTCATCTCAGGTAAACATCATGAAGCAGTGCATTGTGGGTCAATCCGCGTAAAATGTGGCTGTCCGTTTTTAAATATACAGTAACTGCCATATCCCAACAGTTACCAGCCAGTTATCCCTGGTTATCAATCAGTTAGCTGCACCTTGTTTAAAACCCAGGACGTGTTAGTGGCGTCTAAGAACGTGAGAGAATATTTCCTAACGTAGTCTGGAAGTTTCATTTTTGAAATTGTATTAGTATTGCTATTGTTATTAACCCGCATCGCCTGCACGTAGTGGTAGATGTGGCCTATTGCTACAGATGTCGCACGTAGCGTGGTCTGTGTGGCTGTCTGTGGGTCTGTGTGTGTGTGTTGGACAGACGGGTGAGCTGTGCAAAACCGGCTGAAGCGATCGAGATGCCATTTGCGGGGAAGGAAGCTGACTCACGTGGGTCCAAGGAATCTGTATTAGATGGGGTCCAGAAGGGCACTTTTCAGGGGACGCGTGTCGGCCCATTATGACGTACCTCCGCATGAGTGCATTACGTATTGTTCACCTGCCGCCCCGGGCGAATGTGCCTGCCCACCGGCACGCGGCGGGCGAATACATTTGCCACCGCGAAGGGTGACAAGATGGCGATGCGGCCGTTTGCCAAATTACTTTGGACATTTGTTGTCGTTGTTGTTAGGCTGCATCTCCCGACGATCAGTGCAGATGGTTTCAGACGTTTACTTAAAATGTATTTGTTTGCTCGATACTAGTGCATTTAGTGATTATGGTTTCTTGACGATAAATGCGCTAATAAACTGTCTTACTTACTTACTTTTCTTGTTGTTGTTGTCCACTAAATACATGCATGTTATACACTAGCCTACTTTATAAAGTATATATATATATTACGGTCGCAGCAGCAGCACACGTGTTGTGATGTAATTGACCAATTAGTTGCATTTATGGCACCAAAAAAGCGTTACAGTATTTTAATTTTAGCTGAAAAAAGGCAACTTTTTTGTTTTAAATTTTTGTTTCCTATTTCTTGTTTATTATTTTTCAGTGGAGAATTGCGCTTGTTGCTGCATGTAGAAATTTCGACGTGACAAAGAAGAAAGCTGCTAAGAAGGATGAAAAGAGAAAACGTCGACGAGACAGTGTTGATGATGTGGATAAGACGACAGACAGTGAAAACCAATCTCAGACTGAACTGTGTCAACAGACTCGCAGCAAGAAAAAGAGGAAGAAATAATATCACACGATATCATGGTTATCGTCAGCGCAGTTGTGCCTGTTATTAATTAACTTAGGAACAGTGGTGCAAAGAAGTAACTGTGTATGTGCAAAACTGCAGCAGAACGCAGACTATTATTTTATGTGGTTTTGTGAATTGACTGGTGATACTGATGCAGAAAGAGTGCTTTCTATGACTGAAAATCTTGTATTGTAGTATGAATGGAAATGAGTTTGAAGTTTGAGCAAAGCAAACATTATGCCTGTCAAGTGAATGTACTATTATTACTTCTCCTGCAGGAGCGGTGGTGAAGTATAGTAGTGAGAGCTCGTGTGTTTGTCTCTCTGTGTGTCTGTCCGCGAACAACACGCGCGATATTTACCAAATTTTTGGTGCATTGGTGCATATTGCCTATGGCCGTGGCTCGGTCTTCCTCTGGCAGGCTGAAGAAATCCAAAGGGGCAATTTTAGGTTTATTCTTCCCCATTGACAATGCATTGTACATTTGGGACCCATCCAAAAACGACTGAACTGATCAATATTTCGTTTGAGATGATGGCTCTGCTGGGCCGTAGGTATCATGTGTTAGATGGGAGACCCAATCCCCAAGCGAATGGGCTATTTTTCGGTGAGTTGTGCAAAAACGGGTGAACCGATAGAGATGCCGTTTTGGATGAAGACTCGGGTGGGCCCAAGAAACCATGTATTAGATTGGGGTGCAGATCCCCAAGGGGAAGGGGCAATTTTCGGGGGTTGTCCGGGCCATTTAAGAGCATTGGCAATGCCAATAACGTCATTCATTCTGTGGGAAGGGGAACACCCCCTCAGCATGACACCCCCCTCGACGCATTTGGTGTTTCACCATTGATGACTTCGGCATCTCAACTTAACCCCCCCCCCTCTTTACGAAATCCTAAATAAAATAATACAATACAATAATGGTTAGTTTAGTGCCCAGCCTACAACAACAAGAACTCATCAGTAGTTGAGATAGCGAACGTGAACTTTTTAACGACGATATCGCACACACGTAGGCCTACTTCAAAATACCGAAAAAGAGACGAACCTACTTCGTTTAACAAATTTGACGATA
>Ga0209780_1003786_pt1 | contig 11428 bp, 9 predicted proteins | sample WorMetexBAHAMAS2_FD_187384 | JGI IMG/M metagenome (GOLD analysis project Ga0209780, IMG submission 187384) | Marine gutless worms symbiont microbial communities from Max Planck institute for Marine Microbiology, Germany - Inanidrilus exumae... | ecosystem: Host-associated > Annelida > Digestive...
GGCTGGTTAATACTATTATGGTTTTGTTGTCTCAATCGGTCATTTGGCTGATTTTTAAGCGTCACGTAAACTTTGTTTTTCGATTTTCTCCGTTTCGTCTAAAATGCATCTGGTGCGTTCTTGCTCCAAGGGGACGGTATCAACCAGCCAACAATGTCAGAGCTCTGAAGGGAACTCGAGAGCACTGACTCTTACCTGGACCACTGGTCACATGCTGTCTTGATCACTGGCTGATTTATGCATTCTCATTGCTCTCTGATGTCAATACCATACCCATTGTTGTGCTGTATGGATGAGTGATTTTCATACACTGTAGTTATGGTTAGGTCTGTCTTCCTTGTGGATCTAACTTTGGAATTAGTCCAGCTCATGTTATTAAATCAGAAATTGAAAACATGGCTTATCTTTTAAGAAAAACAACTTAATGTAGGCTGTTATGGTCAGTTGCTATTTTTGATGCTCTTACAGAAATCTTATGAAAAAGTCATGATGGCTAAGATTTGTAAAATTAACATAACAAAGATTTTAGGAAAATCTTGGGAATTCCTAAGTCCTAAACTTAAGATAAACTTATGAAGAAGTTAAAAATAGCTTATGACAATCTTAGGATCATCTTAGGAAGTTTCAAAAATCAGGCCTGCTAATCATATTCTAACACAGCAGATCAGCAGATGATCATTGAATTTTGAGGATGTTAGTCACATTGATTGCTTTGAGTTGTATTGACATATAGTTACGTGCATTAAATTGACTTCTGTGCTTGAATTGCTCAGCAACCAAGGTTGATGGTGTCTGGCAGAAGAAGACATTCAAGGAATATTACAATGATGTCATTATGGCTGCCAAATCTCTTATTCAGGTGTGTAATGAAGTGAATAGGAAGTGATGTTGTGGCATTGCTGTTTCTGCCACAGTTGCAATACAATTGGCCATATATTTACAGATTTGTTTATGACTCGGAAGTCTTCCTTCAGTTTATGTCGAGTTTATTAGTATGATTATAGTGCTTTATTTTTAACAGTGTGTTTCTGCACATTGCAAAGTTAGTTGAGGAGATTTTTGGAGCATGCCAGGTCACAAATGCAGCACTGTTGCATTTTATCAAAACTTGCTTTTAAGTTTTTAATGTGCTGATGGATAGTTAACAAGACGTTGATGCCAGACCTTGCTGTTTTGTAATTTTGTGGCTGCAGTTACGATTCGACCCGTTTCTCAGTGTTGGTATTCTCGGCTTCAATTCTCCGGAATGGCTTATCACTAATATGGCTGCAATTTTTGCTGGGTTTGTGTGTGCATTTTTAAGCACTTTGTCAGTGCTAACACTGTTATAAGCATTTGTTTATAACATTTGTTTATTGGTGGTATTATTGAATTAAACTGGTATTATGATACTTTGGTCTTTTATAGCATCGTTGATAATAGTGATGTATATTTCCTTGTTCATGTTTAGGACTAAGCCATTGTATAAGCTGTGATTTCAAGTAATTTTATGTGAGCTTATTATGTGTAATAATGAGCTTAGAAATGCATCATTGCATACCAGATTTTAATGTAAACCAAAAAAGCAAAGAAAACAAGAGAACTGTATTTTAATTTATTAAAAGTTTAATGATTAATGTTGATTATAGTTTGACTACATTCTTTTGGAAGCTGGACATTTTGTGCAGTGTCCTATCGTTGTGCTATGGACAGCGATCAGTACATTGTGTGTAATGCTGTAGCGGATTGTCAACTGGTATTTATGCCACTAACTCGGCCGAAGCTTGTCGGTCGATTGCAGCCGCCGCTGAATGTGCTGTTATTGTCGTTGAAAATGACAATCAGCTACAGAAGATTGTAAAAGTCTGGGACCAGCTGCCGTTGCTACAAGCTGTCGTGCAGTACAAAGGCATTCCTCAAGCACACCCAGGGCGCAGTATCTACTCCGTGTGTATCACTCAGCAATGCATTTCTGTTTGCTAATTGATAAATGTCATTGATAACTGAATGCTAACAGTTGATCATTTTTACCGCTAACAGCTATGCTGGTGTAAAAGGAAGGAAAGGTAGAGCCTATAGCGCCATTTTATATACCATGTATATCTCAAAGCGCTCAGGCATGGATCACACAGTTTTATCTGCAAATACACCATGCCTGCCTTTTCTTCGTAAATGTTCACCAGATGTCACCACCCCTACACTCCAGTGTAGTTGCATATCTGTTCATCAGCCTGTCTGCTTTTGACTTATTATACTGTCAGTAAGTGGGATTTATAAATATCATCTTTTGATGTATATGCTGCTTTTTATTGTTGTATGATCATATATTTTGTGGAGAGTAAGATTTTCCCACTTCATTTTTTTACTTAGTTTTATCATTATGCATGTGCATAGATACTATTACTGGTTCTAGTTAATACGCTTGTATGCAAAGTTTATGAATTGTTTTGTTGTTAATGTTTACACTTAGTGTTTTTAGTGTTTTTTTTGCGTTTGTTTGTTTGTACGGTTACGGATTTCTCCGCCGAGGATAAAGCTAGTGGCATCAAATTTTGCATGGCGGTTCATCAAATCCAAGGCAGGGAATCTCCAATTTCCTGGAACTTTGCTCCCCTGAAACCCAAAATCGGACTAATCGGCCAGCTCATGAAGGATGATGAATGTTCCATTTGGTGACTCCATAGCGCGACGTGCGTGCTGGCCACGCGAACGATCGGCATGTGTGGATATACGGCCGTCTCCAAAGACAGACGTACTTGTTGATTTTGTGTGTATGATGAACGTGCTATTCACCACTTGGTTTGTCTGTGTGTTTAGTGGGCAGAGTTTATGAAGCTCGGTGTGAATGTGCCTGACAGTGCTGTCGATGAACGCATTAGAAGGCTTGCGCCAAACCAGTGCTGTTCACTAATATTCACGGTTGATTTTTGAAAACATTATGTGCACGGCAGATACATTTCATATAAGTTTTTGTTTAATAATTTTATCTAGTACTAGTGCGGTCGAATGGCGTTCAGATTTGTCGGGGTAAATACATCACTGAATGACTTATTTATTTTTCAGGTTAGCTTAATTGTCACCCACCATTTTGGTCGTTCAGCATGTTCTTTGTGGCCTGACAAGGCCAAAGAAAGTCTGAACATTTTACTTACTCACTTTGCTGTAAAAATGTAAACTGTAATTTTAAGCATTCAAAAAATAGTTTTATTATTCCTCGCTACACAACAGTGTTGGCGAAAGCATTTGTTTTCGGGCTGGCCATTCACTGCGTTTGTCTGCCACGTTTGTTTATTCATCCAGACAGATCTTGATACCACGATATCTCATGAATGGCTTGAGCACTCTCGATGAAACTTACAGGGAATATGCATTAGCCCCTACTGATGACCTGATTAGATTTTGAAGTCAAAGGTCAAGGTCACAGCAGGCCATCAAGGTGGCGAAAGCATCCACCTGGATGCTAGGGTATCAAAGTCCAGTTAGTTTTCACAGATAGAATAGCAAAAGCACAAAAAAGCAAAAAATGTTGGCATTTTTGGAAAGAAGACAAATATCATGGCAGACACCAAAAGTGACAGAAACATTGCGATTGCCATGTCGCGATGAGCTAATTGTATATAAACTCTTTGTGATTGTGTGTATAGTCTGGTACAACTGGCACTGCAAAAGGCGTTATGCTTAGTCATGACAATGTAAGTAGTTCAATCCATCTTCTTACATTGTATGTTTGTGGTAAAATAGGGAGGCATTTCCTGCAGTTTGGTGACTGTGTCGTTTGTAAGTGCTTTACGTCTGTCTTTCTCCATTCACTGCTATGACACTGACATGAAGGTTCCTAGCTCGTAAAAACGTGGTTCAGTTGTCCCCCAACGGTTCTGTTTTGGGGGACCAAGCACCCGATACAAGCTCCTGGGCTGTAATGCACCCAGATTCATTTGTTGATTTCAGCACTATATAATTGTTTGTTTGCTTACTTAACTTCCTTGCTTATTTACTTTCTTACTATCTGTTTCTTCGAGAATAGACTCGTTCTGTTTCAAGGCTAGATGTCATAGGAGGCGACGAAACCTGGCTTTAATTTGTTTGGTTTATATTGTTTTAATATATTTTTATGGTTGCCTGTTTGGTTTTGTTGTGTTTGATTTAGTGTTTCAGTACTAAGCGAAGAGATTGACTGGGAAGAACAAAATCAGAATGACTGATTTTGTGTCTGGTGGGATGTTTACTGATGAAATTCAAAGTTTGTAGTTGATGTTATTATGTGATTTCTAGAATTTGCTGTTGGTGTTGCAGTTGGTCTGGATAGCGAAGGTGTGTGGCCAGGAGGCCCACTGGAAGCATGGCAGCGAGGTGGTTCTGAGCTATTTGCCACTCAGCCATGTTGCTGCACAGATCGTTGACATATACTGCCCACTGCTGTATGCTGCGTCGGTGTATTTTGCACAGCCCGATGCACTCAAGGTATTTGAGAACTTTTTACCCACGCATCGCTGTGCTAGTGCATTATTAGCTATGACCCTGTGTCTATCAATCTGTCTGTAATAATGATAAATAGTAATGAGAGAGCACTTGTAGAGCGCTGTGGAGTCCGAAGATGCAGAGGCGCTGGTGGCAGTGAGGGGTGACTAGTTCAGGATAAGCAGATGTATCTTCAGGTGTCGTTTGAATGTAGCTGTGCTGTGGCACAATCAGAGTTCAGCAGGCAGGGCATTCCAGATGGATGGAGCCGTCATAAGTCGGTGTTCTATCAAAACTGCTGAACAGATTGATCTGTACTTTGGCACAGAGGCTACCCTCCGCTTAACCTACACTGTGTCATACAGGAATTTGGTTATCTTCAAAAGTAAGGATACTTTTCTTTGGAACTTTGTCCCAAACTCTGGACTTAGAAAATGTTGCAGTTGCATGTCAATCGTCACAAGTGTTGTCAACTTAGGTGGACGATCAGTGTGATAAACTGGCGACGGTCGTCGGTCGCCAGTTTATCACACTGAGCATCCACCTTTGTGTACAGCATGATGGGCGCGAGGCAGTGCGTTGCATGGGTCTGTCTGCGTCAGCTGAGACTTGTTTTCTTACTGTGGTATTTCAGTAAAACCCATTCTGTGACCTCGTGCGCTGATCGCCGGTCCCTCTAGGGTGATGCAGTATCGGAATCGAGTCACACTTGCTTCAAAAAATTGTGATATCGATTCCGTTTGATTCTCCTAAAAATCGCGATTTTGATATCGATAATCGTCACATCACTAACAACTTTTCATCTGGACACAAAATGCAGTGTAAATCTCGCTTCAAGTGATAACGTTTTAGGCATAGATATGTGTAGCAGGCAGCATAAAGAACTAATATATAATTAGACCTTTTTGATTATTTTCAGTGCTTTCACACTGTTGGTTGGGTGTCAGAATCGGCATCTGGCTTTGATGAAATCTGTGCCACTTATCCTCAAAGTCTCTCTTCGAGAACAAGTGGAAAAAGACGACCAGGAGGAACTTGCCGACCCAGGTTCACCTGGTAATGTGGCCGTTACAATGTAGATGGTTGTAGTGATGGATTGAATGTCTGATGATGCAGGGTTCTCTGGGTGACACGTTGAAAGAAGTGCAGCCGACCGCTTTTTTTGGTGTGCCACGTGTTTGGGAAAAGATTCAGGAGAAGATGGTTGCCACTGGACGCACGCGTGGCTTCATCTCTCGTTGGATTGTGTCGTGGGCCAAGTACATCGGGATTTCCGGCAGCATTTCTACAATGAATGGGTATACAATACAGTACAAAAAATACAATACAATAAAAGTTCTAGTGCCCAGTCATACATAAAAACAGATTGACTGTGCATTACAAAAAGCCAATGAGAGATTAAGGACTAAAAGCAATGGTAAAAAGATATGTCTTGAGTGCTCGTCGGAATGCGGCATGATAGTTAATGAGCCTTATAGTAGCAGGAAGACTGTGCCAAACGTCCAGCCCGCAAACCGAGAAAGCACATCTACCGAACTGCGTTCTTGAGTGACAGACAATGGCAGATTTGGTGGATGACAAGCGTAGTTATCGATGTTGGGAGTCATTGACACCGAATGCGATGAGGTCCTACAAGGTTTTCTGTGTCAAGGCTGTGTGAACAATCATCTTTTATGATGTTTGCAGGCAGGCTGTTATTGTAGTTTTGTTATATATGAGCATTAAACCCATCTTAATTACTTGCTTACTTACCTGCATAGTGCCATTGCAGTTCAGAACATTTACAGTGTTTAAAGGTACGGAGACAGTGTAGATAACAGCGTTGAGGAACTGTAGAATCTCCTCCCTAAATCGGAACATGCTCATTGCTACTGGACAGTAAAACTTTGTTCAGTAAAATTCTTCAGTTCTTAACTACGGGTGCCCGCAAACATGGGTTGGCCTGCGTCATATGTCTTTATTGGACACGAAGTCAGCATCAGTATAGTGAAATCCAAAAAAGGAAATTACCACAGAAATTTTACAAAAAATTAAAAATGATGTAATAGCTAAAATTTAAATAAATGAGAGACCTACTACAGTGGCACTAGTTATTGCATTATATTTTGCACTGCTGTTCTCTTCGTCGACAAATCTTGAGCGTCTGCAGTTCTCCACCATATTTGGCAGAATATGTTTCATTTGTGTGTACAATCTGGAATGGATTACCACTAGATGCAAGATTCTGTTGAGATGTGATACCTTCAAGTACTGTCTGAAAAGTCACTCACAGCTGCTAGTGGTGCCACCATATACGGGCATATTATTATTGTCGTTGTTGTCATCATTATTTTATTATTATTTTCATGGGTTTCAAGCCTGCCAGTGAATAAATTGATTGGATGAATTTTTATGAATGGTTATCACTACTACTGCTGCTGCTAGTACGACTCGATGGTCTTTTAAGTCGTATATTTTCGCGGATTAGGCAGTTACGATACGATGCAGTTGATTAACATGCGCTCAATAGCTGACGAGATGGCCAGCTTAATCTAGCGCACGGCCCAGAAACGAAAAATAAGGAAAAATAAAATCAAAAACCGAGTAGCTCAGAAGAAACGGTCCAAGGAAAAAAGGTTATCACCAAGCCAAGAGTTTCAGATTATTGAAAGAAATTTGAGGCTGTGTGTATGTGTTTAGGGGCAGTTTGCCGTACGGCTGGATGTTGGCAAACTGGCTGGTGTTCGGTGCAGTCCGACACGCTCTAGGCCTAGAGCGCTGTGAGTTGTTTATGTCGTCTGCGGCACCGATGATGAAAGAGACTCTTGAGTTTTTCCACAGTCTCAACATTCCAGTGATGGAGATCTACGGCATGAGTGAGTGCTCCGGTGAGTCCTCGGAGTGTGACTGCCGTAGGATGCGTTCTTGACGTGATGAGTGCTCCGGTGAGTCCTCGGAGTGTGACTGCCGTAGGATGCGTTCTTGACGTGATGATGTTCAGTTCAGTCAAGATATTTATAGTCTGTGCCGAACTTGCTGAAACAGTCACAATGGGGTCGATTGATGGCACATGACTAAGCTGTCACTAGCACTACAAAGTGCTAGAACAGACTTGACGATGTTACTGATGACGATGACAGAAGGTGAACAGTGATAAATGGAACGCATTCAGAAACTGCACAGTGCCACAAAGCTGACTGTACCATAGAGCTGCTGTTGACTAATTCCACTGATAAACAAACTGAGACAAAAACAGGCAGAGATTAAAAAGTTGATGTATGCATATGTTTACAACTGGACCACTGAAGACGTCCGACAATCAAATAAATTAAACAACCTTAAAGGTGCTGTGGATCCAGTGAGAGATCATTTGGTTTATTTGATGAATGCAGACTCAGTGTCAGGATGCCACTAACCCTCAGACTGAGACCAAACTAACCTGGTCACTGCAAAAAATGTGAGTTGCTGTTTGTGCCAGAGAGATGTGGTTTGTTAGGTTAACTGGCAGAGAGTCTACGAGTTATTATATAATCAGACTTGTCAAGATGGTGTACACTGATAACTGCCTGAACTATCTTTTAGCTGCTAAGCATTACTCGGCAATACTTAGTAGTCTTCGGACTTTGATATGTGCAAAGTCAACGACGTCATCGTGGTTAAAAAATTATTCCTCTCATATTACCAATGATCTCTTGGTTTAATTGTTTAATTGCATTATTGTTCTTTGTATTCTTGTTTTATCAGCTTTTCAGCTGCCGTATAAATAGACCAGTTGATTGATTGATTGATTACTAATTATTATTTCTGGATGCAGTTTTCTCAAGTACGTTACTGTAATGTGACACAGGGCCACATACATTCTCATTTCCATGGCAGTATCGGTTGTCAAGTGGTGGCAAGGCGTTGCCTGGAACAACCACACGGCTGCGCAATGTGGACAGCAATGGCTGTGGAGAGGTACGTCCATTGCCACCATCATGCCATGTCCCTGGCACAGGGTGTGCCAAAAAGTCGATTAATATTTCAGCTGTCTCTTAGAATTTTTAAATGAAATAGCATATTTCTTTGGCAGTCATATTTGTCCACTACTACTAAGCTTCATTTCCCTTAGTCAAAATTCGACAAAAAATGCATGAATTTATATGTAACCACCTCAGGATTTTAACATGTGCACAAATTTTTTTTCTGTTATTACAAGAAAGATTTGTATGTGTGTGTTAACTGAAACAAAAACTGAGTACCTGCTCAATGACGGTGGTAATGAACCTTTGATGTCAGCTTGCATGTCAATCAATTACAAGAATAAAACTGATGTCAAGCCAAGTCACATGCTGATCACATGAGTTACGTTTACACCAGATGGCATGATGTTAGTTAGCTGGCGTCTACTTTGGTAGCAGATGAATTGGCAAAAGTGGAATAAAACTAGCTCAGTCTCATTATGTCTATAAAACACTATTTACAACAGTTCAGTTTATTGCTGTGAGATAACAAATAATTGGTACATAAACCTATTTAAATGTTTCTCACCATAGTTGTCACAAAAGGTAGCATCAACTGAATTGTTGGAAGTATCATTATGTGGGCATATGATTAACCTAGTTTATGAAAGAAAAATATTTAACCACTACATGAAAATGGCATCTGAATCCATTAGTTTTATGAATTCTTGGTACATTTTGGTGAGAACCGTTTCATTTTGTCTGGAATGGTTGCGTCGATACAGTCCATTAAACATGTATGAGTTTACTTGCACTCTGTGGAGTTTATCGGTATGTAGCTGTAGTTGCTTTGTTGGTGACTGTTTGGAAGGTTTGTGTTCATGGTCGACACGTCTTCATGGGTTACCTAAACAACGAACTTGACACTCTTGAAGCTCTTGATGACGATGGATGGCTATACACTGGTGACGTTGGAAAATTGGACGATGACGGTTATCTGTACATCACTGGCCGACTTAAAGGTGTTTGATTGACAGATTCTCGACATATTTGCTTCATACTCTTGTAGTGGACGTAGGCTAAATGGAACTAGTGTAATGCAGTTAACAGCATGAAGTTCTGCTATTTTTTGATGTTGTGGGTAATTTTTGTTAGAGATTTTGATCACTGCCGGAGGTGAGAATGTTGCCCCCGTGCCAATTGAAGATGCCGTGAAAGAACAGTTGCCATGTATCAGCAACTGCATGTTAGTCGGTGATCGACGGAAATTCCTGTCCATTCTCCTCACTCTAAAGGTGAATGCTGTAACAGCTCGTATGGTGCTTGCGGTGATTGTGACTGTAGTCTCCACCGTGTATTATTTGTGTATTATTTGTTGTTGTGTATCATGCATTATCACATTATTTTTAAGTTGTCTCCTCCGAGTTGACCTAATAAAATGGGTCTCAAATGTCTGTCCGTCCGTCCACAAAACGTTTCTTCGATTTCAATGAAATTTGATATGTAGGTAGAGGTCGAAGAGTGATGCATGATGGTATGTAGTATGACCCGATCCAAGGTCAAGGTCACAAGCCCTTGAAAGTCGGAAATTCGGCCATTTTCAAAGGCTATCTCCTCCCCCATTTTTAATGGGGGCTGGCAAATGACCACAGATTCTTAAATTAGGGCACAATGCCTAAAGCTTATCGGGGCCAGATTTCTGATTTTTGTCCTAGTTTTTGTGTCACATGACTTTGATGTTCGCAGTAAATAGGAGTCAACCACCAGTCCCGTACGGGGCTAATTTATTAGTCTAAGGACGTTTGTACCTTATATTTCATTATAGATGCCTGTTCTGTGATTGATTGGTTCAGTTAAAGTTTGTTGCCACACTAGACACAAAAGTAGGTTATTTTGGGGACTTCCTTCCCAGCCAGTAACTTAGGTTGACACTCAAGGGACTGAGCCTAATATGACAGAACCAAACATGCTCCAGTGAACCTAAAGATACTATGACAGAAAATAATACTGAGGTTTGGCAGCCTCGTATGACAATCAGCTACGAAACTGAACAGACCTTTTGTAACCAATCTGTGGCATCATGGGTCTTCTGTTTTCTGAACTGAGTCAGTGGTTACAGGTGATGTGGTTATGTCACTGTAGCCAGGCGGGATAGACGTGTGGTGAGCTGTAGTGATGAATGGCCTCTGAAGTAAATCAGACAGAACCAATGCCACATGGCAGTCGAGTCTCTTGATGCATTCTGATAATGGTTGGATTACATTAGTTTTCCGTGTTGTGATTGGGATTTTACCTATTATTATTATTATTTTTTTTTTTTTAAATTTTATTATTATTATTATTATTATTATGAAATCAGTTCATTGTCTTTAAAAAACAAGTTTTGTTCAGCTTGTGTCTTTCATGCTGCTGAACAAAAAGGCGGCCAGGGTTGAGGTTACTATATCGCTGGCCTTCCTTCACTGGGTAGGGATAGCTCTCCACCCCTGACCTTTTATCTCTTATATAGCCATATTTGTGCTAAAAGGGGATGTTAAACTCGAACTAACTTGTGTCTTTCACCTTAACTCCTTTATGTCAAAAATGTGGGTGGAAATAAGTCCTAAGATCCGGCATTTAAAATGTGGTACATTCGTTCTGTCGTTGACGCTTATACGTTTATTTTGTCTTTTTGAGACTTTTAAGAAAGCTTCTCTTGAAACTTGTTCAGGCGACGGCCAACAACGAGACTCAAGAGCCGCAGGATGAGCTGACGTCGACGGCTGTAGCGTGGTTCCAGTCACTCGGCGTCGACGTGTCAACAGTATCTGAGGTGTTGTCATCAGAAGACGAGCGCATTACTCAGGGTATTCAGGACGGCATCACTCGTGCCAATCAGCGTGCGATCTCTCGAGCACAGAGCATACAGAAGTGGCGTGTACTACCTCACGATTTCTCCATCGTCACTGGCGAACTCGGTTTGTGCTCATTCCTTCCTATGGTCGTGATAGGTCTAGTATGTTAACATGTTTTTGATGTACTGTAAAGTATTTTTAAAAAATATATATTTATAATTTCGTCCTGTGGTTGTA
>Ga0209780_1003787_pt1 | contig 11428 bp, 5 predicted proteins | sample WorMetexBAHAMAS2_FD_187384 | JGI IMG/M metagenome (GOLD analysis project Ga0209780, IMG submission 187384) | Marine gutless worms symbiont microbial communities from Max Planck institute for Marine Microbiology, Germany - Inanidrilus exumae... | ecosystem: Host-associated > Annelida > Digestive...
CCATTATATATTTAATATTTTTTTAAATTAAGTGTTTTAATTAATATTTATTCATTAAATAATAAAAAACTGATATTTTGATCACAAAAAAACCAAGTATTCCTAAATAAGTCGTAAAAAATGGCTACAAAAACATCCTATTTCTTGAACTCAACTAGGATTTTTAATTGGAAGCCAAGGCAAAAAAACTATCGCAACCTGTTAGCGGAAATATTGACATGAGTAGTGAAATTGAAGAAGAAACCAAGCCTGAAAACACCGCCATTGAAGACAGCTTTGAAGAATTCACACTAAACAATGCGGAACTTATCTCAATCAAAGATACACTCCCAGATGTATTGCATATTTTACCCATCGCCAATCGTCCATTTTTTCCTCATCAGATAATTCCATTGATTGTAGAGGTTGATCCATGGGCAGAAACGATTAAGACGATTACTGAATCCTCCCACCCAGTGTTGGGATTGTTACTTGTCCAAAAAGATAATGTCAATGAGGCGCAAACCGAAGATTTTTACCAAATTGGCACGGTTTGTCGGCTACATCGCGTTGTTCAAGCTGAAGATAAATTACAGATTATTGTAGAAGGGCTAGAACGGTTTAGTATTGAAGAATGGCTGTCCGAAGAACGTCCTTTTGTTGTCAAACCTCAATATCATCATGAAACTCGCTATCAACAAGTCGAAGATATCAAGCCTTACGTTTTGGCGGTTATCAATACCATTAAAGAATTACTTCCACTGAATCCGCTTTACAATGAAGAACTTAAAATCTTTCTTCAACGTTTTAGTGCCGAAGATCCATCGCCATTAGCTGATTTCGCCGCCAGTTTGACAACCGCCAGCAAAACGGAACTACAGGAAGTGCTGGAAACTCTCCCCATCCTCAAACGCTTGGAAAAAGTTTTAGTCCTGCTCAACAAGGAGTTGCACCAAGCGAAAGCGCAAATGGAAATCCGCCGCCAAGTTGAAAACAAAATGGACAAACAACAGCGGGAATTTTTCTTGCGCGAACAACTCAAAGCAATTCAGAAAGAATTGGGGATAGAAAAAGATGATCGCACCAGTGAAATAGAGACTTTCCGTGAACGTATGAAGACATTGACTATCCCAGAGGCGGCGCAAAAGCGCATTAATGAGGAAATGGACAAAATGTCGATGTTGGAAGTCGGTTCGCCTGAATACGCGATTACTCGTAACTACTTGGATTGGCTCACTTTAATGCCTTGGGGAAAATTTTCTGAAGACAAGCTGGAGCTAAAGGATGCACGGGCAGTGTTGGAAAGTGACCATGAGGGCTTAAAGGATGTCAAAGATCGCATCATGGAATTTTTAGCTGTCGGCAAATTGAAAGGCAGCATTAGTGGCACAATTTTATTGTTAGTTGGACCGCCTGGCGTGGGTAAAACCTCTATTGGTCGTTCCATTGCCACGGCGGTTGGACGGGCATTTTTTCGCTTTTCAGTCGGTGGCATCCATGATGAAGCAGAAATTAAAGGTCATCGCCGCACCTATATCGGTGCCATGCCTGGCAAATTTCTCCAAGCGATGAAGGACGTTGAATATGCCAATCCCGTCATCATGTTGGACGAAATCGACAAAATCGGCAACTCTTATCGTGGCGATCCCGCCTCCGCCCTCTTGGAGGTACTTGATCCTGAGCAAAATGTTGATTTTCTTGATCATTATTTGGATGTGCGCTTTGATCTGTCCAAGGTATTATTTATTTGTACCGCCAACCAAACCGATACCATACCAGCACCTTTACTGGATCGCATGGAAATGATTAAACTGTCGGGTTATATCGCCAGCGAAAAATTGCAAATTGCCAAAAGGCATTTGTTGAAACGCCAAATAGAAAAATCCGGTTTGGAACCCGAACAGTTAAGTCTCCCTGATGAAGTATTGTCTTGCATTATTGAAGATTATGCCCGGGAAGCTGGTGTGCGAAATTTAGAAAAACGTATAGGCGCCATTGCCCGCAAAGTAGCCCTGAAATTGTTAGAAGGCGCAACGCTGCCAATTGAAGTAACCGCAGAGAATTTATCAGATTATTTGGGTAAACCTTTGTTTGAAAATGAAAAAGCGATTAAAGGCGTTGGCGTAGTCACGGGTTTAGCCTGGACACCCATGGGCGGTGCCACTTTAAGCATTGAAGCCTCCCGTAGTCATAGCTACACACGCGGATTTAAATTCACTGGACAATTGGGTGATGTGATGAAAGAATCGGCGGAAATTGCCTACAGCTACATCGTATCACAAGCTGAGCGGTTTGATGTGGATAAAAATTTGTTTGAAAAAGCCTTTATCCATCTACACGTTCCAGCAGGTGCCACGCCGAAAGATGGACCAAGTGCTGGGATTACGATGGCAAGTGCTCTATTATCTTTAGCAAAAGGGCAGGATATTGATAAAGAGATTGCTATGACGGGCGAGTTGACACTGACAGGGCAAGTATTACCTGTGGGAGGAATTCGTGAAAAAGTGATTGCGGCAAGGCGGATTAAAATTTATGATTTAATTATGCCGGAGGCTAATAAACGCGATTTTGATGAATTGCCAGAGAATGTGCGGGAAGGCGTGAAGGTGCAATTTGTGAAAGAATATTCGGATGTTGCAAAAATTTTGTGGTAGAATGTACGCCTCACACACACCAAATGCGTGCGTGAGGATTGGCGCGCTTGTCGTAATCTTGATAACGGCCAAGGCGCGTAACAGCAATTATTTATTGGGAGGTAATAGTGTATTACAAAAATTGGAGTGTTATTGTTGTTAACTTGTTGGCGTTGGCGATTTTTGCGCCTTTTGCCAATGCTGCCGGCACAGCTGTTCCGCTAGGTATCTTTGGCGAGGCAGGCGCTGAGTATTTGTATTAGATCTGAAAAAGAACTCACTGAGGAAGAATTAAACAAGAAAGCAGCCGAATGGGAAAATGCCGACGAGGCAAACCCTCCCGAGGAAGTAACTCAAGAAGCAGCAGAGGAGCGGGAATTGTCGACCCACGAAACTCGAGCCACAAGGACATCCGGCACAACTCAGCTATCTGAAACTGACGAAGTGGCGGCACAGATGGAGAAGGCTGCAGGGGATGAGCTTGCTAATTTCAAAAAGGTATTTCCGGAAACTTCTGAGGCGCTGGCTAAATCAGCAACCGGGACAGCCGAAGAATTGGCGGAGGATCTGGCTTCCGAAGTCGGTAGAGATGTTGAAAGGTTAGCCTTAGAAGCGGGGGAGCGAGGCGCGGAGGAAATATTAGGTCCAATCGGTGATTTAGTTGCTTGTACGTATACAATAGGAAGTGGCGGCGATGCCGCTGAGGTAGCAGGCATGTGCTTTCCCCTTATAGGCATCGTTGAAGTGGTTGGAGGGTTACTCATAGCTTTGGGTGAATCTATTTATTCCCTGATTGAGTCGTACCACAACTTCAAGCTTCTGGAGCGCGAGCGTCAAGCGGTTGTGCGCGATGCGATACAGGCGATAAAGGAGGACGCAGCGAGCAGGCTGCAATACTTAGATGCGCATTACCATGCCGCAGCGGCAGGTTTGGTTAGCGTAAACAAGGCGGCGGAAAAAAAGATTGATCATCGTGCGCGCCAGGAGGCCAAAACACTGTTTGGGCTGCTGGACATCGGCGATGTACTGGATTGCGAGAGCCAGCAGCAGTCCTTGTCGAAGGCACTGGAGGCAGCATCGGACGCCGATACGGATTTTGCGAAAACACAATCAAAGACGCAAGATGTTGCCCATGATTTCAAATTTCATAATGATTCGGATGCCGGCACGAGTCATACGCAAACGAAATCAGCGGTGCGGACTGCCGTCGATAGACTTTATGCCTGTTTACGCAACGGCTTGGCCGATGCCCTGGCACCATTCGACGATACAGCGTTAACCACCAGTAAATTGGAGACGCATGTCGAGTATATAAATACTTTAAATGGACAGAAAAACCAACTCAGATCAGAGTTTCGCAACGGCGTTGAACATCTCAGAGAGCGCATTTTGCGCCAGGCGCGGGATACTTTAGGAGCCTACCAGGGAGAACATTTGGATGATCAAGGCACGGAAAACCCAATCCACGACATGCAGCAGGATCTGATCGACAAACTGGATGCCCAAGCTTGCAAGCATGTACAGGCCCATGGGCAAGCGGATTGTACGTGGAACTCCGATTATACGCATGGCAAGGTCACTATTGACGGTGATGTTTATCTTTATGCGCTACCATTGATTGACGACCAAGTTATTTCTCACTGGCTAGGGCATTTTATTGATGAATATGGGCTATTTCCACTGTTCCTGAAGGAATTGCGGCCTTTAAAAAGTTTGGATGCGGCGACAGAAAAACAAAAATTGTATGATGCGTTGGTGATCTATGGGGATCATCCTTATTTGCAGCCTTATCAAGCAGGCGAGTTGCCCATGCCGCTTAAATTGTTTATCACCAACTTTTTCAGCCCTCTCTTGGAGCGCGCCTATAGTTCCTGGTTGAGTCAAGCCTATCCGGCGCTGGCCGGTCACTTTCGCCAAATCGTCGATAAGCTGATCGAGCCTGTCGCTGCGCTGTACGGCGCGACTGATGGACACGAACTGCCGACGCTCGATTGTGCAAAGGTCCAAGTCTGTGTAGTGCTTGCCCAGCCACTGAAGGGACCTGGTGCCGATTGGCAGCTAGAGGAGAAATTAACCCGCGAGCAAGCATTGGCGGCAGTGGCGAGCAAATCTGAGTGGCAAGTTGAGAAAAATAGCGATGGACAAGCGCGGATTGAGCAGTTACCGGTTCCTGATGCCTGGGTGCGCTACGAGCACCACAAAGACAGTGGGGCGCGACGTGCCGTGATTCGTCTGCACCCCAAGGCAGATCAATGCCCGGGTTGTGTACTGTATGCCGAGCAGGTGACGCCACATATCCCGCCTTATGACCATACCCAACAAACTCCGGGGAAGTGGTATATCTATGGCGAACATTTTACCGATCCGGTAGCATTAGCCGTGTATTTGGGTGGAATGCCGGAAGGTAAAACGGGTACCGTGCTGGCACAAACTGGTGATGATGGCAATAACTGGAAGTCATACGGCTACGGCGATCAAAACCAATACCAAGAATTGGTTGGCACCTGTGGTGCCGATGCGATGGCAAACGCGGGCAAAGCTTTTCGTTTTAATAAGGTCGATGGTCATTTTTACCTGGGAGATAAAACCTTTGACGACGCAAGCGATGTCGTTTTCGCCCATTGTGGCTTAAGCGGGTTTACCGAGAAGTTTCGCGCCGGCGAGGCGAATCGCAACCAGGTCGTTGTGTATCATCATCCGAGGAACGACCACGAGGTCTGGAACAGGGTGAAATACATATGTCATGCGGACGCGGCCGAACACCCAGGTGAAACACTGACCGAATATCTTCGCGCGCCGGGTGCATGGAGGGATGTCGAAAAATATCCTGCTTCGGTTTCTTTTGAAGAAAAATCACACCTTCCTACCTGGTACGATAAAAGTGAATTTTTAGATGATGCCAATGACTACTGCGGCACGGCTTTATCTTGGCAGCCGGCAGAGAGCGGTAACGATGGACATGGCAACACCTTTACCTCCGGTGATGCTGATAATATTTTTTCGCACAAGAGGGTGCGGCATAAAATTTCGATAACCTGTGGGCCGAATTCGCGGTTAGCCAACAAAGCCATCCACGCAGAAGGAAAGGTCCAGGAAAAATGCAGTGGCGGGAGCCTAACCTCCAACTGCGTATATGACTATACGGAATGGAATATTAAAGACGGCTCTTACACAGCTGGGAGCATGGACGAAGTAAGGCACATGGTAACTACAGTGTGCGGACCTAATCACTGGGGGTCGCCAGACCGCCAGGCAACCTATTTTGGCAGCAGCGTGATCCGCTATTGGTACGAGCAGGATGGCATCAGAGCACGTAAATATATTTTACACTGCAGCGGCAGTGCAGACAAAAACGCGGGTCAAACCTTTATCGTATTTCTCGGTTTTCCGGGAGATACCTCGCGTTCTTACTCCTTGAAACGTCAATGGACAGCTTATCAAAATGGTAAACTCGTCAAGGAAACCGGCGATAGCTGGTCGATGAATGACATGGTGGCAGAGTTTTGTGGCCGCGGCGGTTACAGGCAAATCGAGACCGGAGGTGTGCAGGGAAATGGGTATTGGCTATACGCATCCGAAGGCAATGAGCGCAGTATGCTTAAGAAAGACAAGCCCCGTCGGAAACTTGTCACGCAATGTTCGGAGCATAGCGAACGTCATCCAGGTTCGCGGCATGAACTGGTCACAGATGTGTACGAACATTGGTGGACTGGCGCCTATCGTCAGTGGAATCTGGATGGTACTAAATATGACGATGATAAGTACAAAGATGTCGTGCGCGATTATTGTGGAAAGGCACCACGGTCGGTCTTCGAGGTGGCGTTGCGGGCACACAACGGCAAATTTATAGACGACAACCTCTATCCTGCCAGCGACGCCCCGGTTTATGGTTTAACCGTATTGAATTATATTGATTTCTGGGTATTCCTAACCAAATCTGGCAAGTATCTGAAGCTTAGGCCGCATGCGTGGCAAAATTATAAGATCGAGCCGGAAGGCACCGGGTTGAATGACTACACCAAGTTCAGGCAACGGGGATTGGATAATGGACAAATGGCATTCCAGTCCTTTTATCAGAACCGTTATCTGTCCGCGCATGCGCCAGGCTGGGATTATCGGCTGACTGTTCACGAAACCTCGCTTAGCGAGTTTACAAAATTTGATGTGTGGCCGGGGGCCTCCACACCCGTGCAATGGCGTTCATTTTTGCACGATACTAGTAAATGCATGGTTGCTGACGGCCAAAACGTGCGGATTGGCTCTTGTATAAATGTTTCGGACGGCTCAGGACCGCCGAAAAATCAGGATACATGGTATTGTAACGAACAGGGGATGATTATGTCAGCGCTCAAGCAGAAGTGCATGCAGGCGCAGGGTAGCGGTCAGCCTTTGTTGTTACGCGATTGCGACAAAACCAATGCGCGGCAGAAATGGGACTATCAATCCGGCAAGTTGCGTTCCAAGGCCACAGGGCATTGCATCGATATCCCGCATGCTAACACTGGAAATGTAAACATAAATACGTGGCGGAATTGCCACGGCGAGAAACATCAGCTATGGTACTGGCTACGGTAATTTAAGATTAGGAAATAAGGGGAGTGATCGTTGCCGCAGCAGCAACGCTGCGGCAACTGGGCATCTTGTATCTCACTTGTGACTAAATCACTCACCTTACGCACATATGTTCCCTAACTCGGCCAAACTGGCTTGGCTTGTAAGGATTTAGCTCGAAGTTCAAGTTTTTTTTATGAGCGTGGTGGTGAGTACAGCGAATGGTAGACAACGAATGATCAGGCGAGACACGGGAGCCGCTCAATCTGGCGGCACCGAGCATGATTTGGGTTGGTTGCACCCGGGGCGAGGGTGAGCCGATTGAGTTTGCTATTATACTTATATTCGTTGTCCTGCGTTCGATGTACTCATCAACGGCGTGGCGTATTTTGGTTCCCGCGCCCCTATTGTCATAGTAGTGCGACGGATCTTTTGAGCTTGAATATCACACCAATCACCCGCAGCTTTGAGGGGTAAACTTTGTCTAAAACGCTCGCCACAAGCGATTTCGGCTGAGTCGCGGAGGCTGAGCGCGTAACATCGGCAGGCGATTCAGACTTTTTTTTGTGACAGCCATGATATTTTTCAAAGGAGCCCTTATGCACAAACACAATTATCACTCCCTATGGCTAGTAGCTCTACTAATCTTATTAATAGGCCAGACCAGTTTTGCCAAATTACCCGCTCGCGTGGATGGGCAAGCCTTACCCAGTCTTGCGCCTATGTTGGAAAAAGCCATGCCAGCCGTGGTGAATATATCGTCAACTATCCGCAGTAGGGCATTTAAGAATCCACTATTAAATGATCCGTTTTTTCGTCACTTTTTTGCTATTCCCAAACAACGAGAAAAACAAAGCCGTGGTTCTGGTGTTATCATCGATGCGAACAAAGGCTATATCGTCACCAATCATCATGTGATTGAAAAAGCTGATGAAATTTCCGTGACTTTACTTGACGGGCGCCAATTTAACGCCAAGTTGATCGGCGAAGATTCAGAAACCGATGTGGCACTTTTGCAAATATCCGCGGACAATTTAACAGCCTTGCCGTTAGCGGATTCTGATAAATTAAGGATAGGTGATTTTGTTGTCGCCATAGGCAACCCATTTGGTTTGGGACAAACAGTTACTTCTGGCATTGTCAGTGGCTTGCGACGCAGCGGCTTAGGGATTGAAGCTTATGAAGATTTTATTCAAACGGATGCGTCAATTAATCCAGGCAATTCTGGTGGCGCACTGGTAGATTTACGGGGCAAATTGGTAGGCATTAACACAGCCATTATTGCGCCAGGCGGTGGCAATGTTGGGATAGGTTTTGCTATTCCGAGTAATATGGTGCAACAAGTAGCACAACATTTGGCAGATTTTGGCGAAGTACGGCGCGGAATATTGGGCGTCAAAATGCAAGATTTGACGGCGGATTTGGCGGCGGCGTTTGGATTGGATGGCAAAAAAGGTGCTGTTATTGCCGAAGTTGAGCCAAATTCCGCTGCCAAAAAAGCCGGTTTGCGCTCTGGCGACATTATCACCGCTATTAACGATAAACCTGTGAATTCAGCTACGGCAGTTCGCAACCGTATTGGCTTGTTACGCATTGGTGAAAAGGTCAAAATCACTGTTATACGCAAGGGACGTACTCGCAATTTCAACGTGGTTATTGCCGATAGCAAGCGGGTTGACGGTGGTGACATTAGCCGGTATTTGGAAGGTGCCTTTTTAAAAGATAGCTCTGATGGTATAGAAGTTTATAAGGTGACACGAAATAGTAATGCCTGGCAAATTGGGCTCCGGCGGGGTGATCATATAGTTGCTATAAATAGAAGGAAAGTCAAGGATTTAGAGGAATTCAAGCAAGGTTTTAGTTGGTACAAAACACCTCGCTCTGTTCAAATACGGCGCGATGGCGCAATTTACTCAATTTGGTTGGAGAGATGAAATACCAGGTGGCAATCTGAAAATCCTATTTATTAACTGACGTCACGCACTCAACTTCTCAATGTCATTAACTTCGGAATCGCAACGAAGCCGACGAAAGATCATGTAGGGTGGATTAAGCGTTAGCGTATCCACCTTACTAGGCTTATAAAAATGGCATTGAGTTGGTGGTTAAGTACCGAACCATGAATTTCAATGTATTCCGGAGTCCAAAGCTTTAGCTTTGGAAGCGAGCTTCCAAAGCTTCAGCTTTGGACTCCACCCTACACGCCAATGCCATTAAGTAGTAGGTAGGGTGGGCAATGTGTTTTTATTGCCCACCAAAACATAAGCTGCCGATTAAAATTGATTTTTGTACAAAAAATCATTTAATACTGTCGGGCAAACGCATCGCAGCATCCTCAAACGTGCCAAGCTCCGCGTCCAAATGACAAGCCCCACAATTTCCCTTACGCGACATCGGCTGCTGCCAGACTTCATCCGCTATATTTTCGTGTTGTTCCAACCAATAAGACGTTTCAGTGATGCGCAGCGGAGATTGCCCAAACGGCGTAGAGTGGCTGACTTTCCATGCCGCCTCAGTCAACTCACTTTCCGCCGCGTTGTTCGCAGAAAACCTGTGAAGTTCTACCAAGGTTTCCTCATCTAAATCCAAATCTTCCTCAAAATGCTCATGCTGTTCCGCTAACATGCGTTGCCAAGAACGAGCCGGTAACAAAGTTGGATGATAGGCAAGATGACATTCTCCACAAGCTTCGCGCCACAAAGCGTTATCCGGTAATTTAGGTCCGAGAAAGGGCTGATAAGCTTTCTGCTGAAAATAGCCCTTAAAATAACTCCAGCTACCAGCGGAAATTGCCAAAAGGATGGCTATGGCGGTCAAACCGTGACGCGGGACGCTGGCGACTTGGCTTGTTGTCGACTTAAAACCGGTAATCATAGCTTTGACCAAGTTTTCACGGTGCAAGCCGCTTTCTATCAATACTCCCACCAGGTGTATACCAACTAATCCGAGCATCAGCCAAGCCGTCACATTATGCCACCAATGGAAGGAATCCCCCAATGCAAAACTGATCATACCGGCAAAAGGTCCATGCCGCTCTTCACCGCCTAGCGTTAGTAAACCGGTGAATGAGACGATTAAGCCTAAACCTAAAATAATAAATACCGCCCAACTGCCAGCCGGATTATGTCCAAGGAAATGTTGGCGTTGCTGAGTAAACAAGGTTTTCAAGTAATGCCAAACTGCCGCCCAAGCGAAATGATAAAATCGGGCACCGATAATGCCCCAAATTAAACGGAAGCCCAATAAGCCTAAAAATAAATAGCCTGAAAAAACATGAATATCCAGATAACGATCATCGCCTTGACTGAGCCAAGCCAGAATAAAAGCAACAACGAGTAGCCAATGAAACAAACGAGTTGGCAAATCCCAGATGCGGACTTGATGTTTCATCCCGTTAATCGTCCCAAGAACCATAGCCGGGAATATTGATCTCATCTTCCGAATAACTGCCGGCTTCGGCGCGAGTGTGACATTTATCACAATAACTCAAGGATTTCACCTTGGAATTGTCGCTCACCATTTTCTTCGGCAAATCATCGTGTTCATGCACAAAGTAAGGTATTTCGGTGATACGCTCAGGCGTTTTATCCTTTGACAAACTGCGCACGAGTTTTCTTGAAAACTCATCCCGTGAAAAATCAGCCGCGTTTTTCGCCAGATAATCCGTCAAGGCTTTTCGAGTTTCAGTTTCCAACTCGGCATTATCACCAAAATGATCCTCAAGCTCGTCCATCAACAATCGCCATGAACTGGCTGGCAAAAGCCCGGGCTGGTACGCAAAATGACAACTACCACATTCTTTGCTGTAATTTTGGTTTGTTACGGGCGTTATGCGCTCTTCATCGTCCGCAGACAGCGGTGAAGCGTAAATAATCAATGCCGCCATTACGATGGCTGTAAATTGTATTTTCATAAAAATATCAGCAAATAAACCCCCGAATCTCTAGCTCAGAGGAAGAATTGCCGATCCTCCCTAATTAATTAAAATAATTATAACCATCAACAACCTGGACTCGTTGACAATACCTCCAACTAATCCCCTGCGTTGTCCCATTTTTCGTAGAAACATTGAAAAAACCACTTGCCCTGACAGCAACTCGCCCGATGTAAATTCCTACCTTTTTACCCTTAGTAACATTCTCCTTGAAAACCCCTAACAACTTTTTGCCTTTTAGCCCCAGTTCTTGGAAACCCATACCTATCAACCCGGCACACCTGCCGTGAACCATGCCCAAAGGCTGTAATGGTCAAAGGTTTTAACGTGT
>Ga0209780_1003788_pt1 | contig 11428 bp, 11 predicted proteins | sample WorMetexBAHAMAS2_FD_187384 | JGI IMG/M metagenome (GOLD analysis project Ga0209780, IMG submission 187384) | Marine gutless worms symbiont microbial communities from Max Planck institute for Marine Microbiology, Germany - Inanidrilus exumae... | ecosystem: Host-associated > Annelida > Digestive...
TCCCTAGATGTGATTTGGAACTGTATAAAAAATCATTTGTGCCCCGTTGCCTCTTTCGCTATATGTAACTTCTGTTTGTGTTTTGTATAGTTTTGTATAATTTTGTGTTTTTAAATTTTACTTTTTTTACTTCCATTGTCATATCTTAGCTACATGTACGTTTGATACGTGTTTTATTAAATATCAATCAATCAATCAATACGGAAATTTTCTCTTTTTAATTAGTTTTCTTTTCTAATGTTTTTATAGTTTTATAGTATTTATCACTGTAACGTGCTGAAAGCGTTGGTATTTTTATGAACTTATGAACTTGTAAGAAGCTATTGACATGCACACTGTTTTAATAGCCACCTTTTCCAAGTGCAACTTAGTTACTTCGATTCTCTTAGCCCAAAATTCGAAAGAGATCTTATCTTTGGGCATTAACTGGCACAAGTGTTACAGAGGCCAGATGCATTTCACAGCGAGCATACAGTTAACAACGTAAGAAACTTGTACCCAGTAATACAACTAAACTTGTATAAAACCAGGCAGACTAAGAACTGATGAAGACAACTGTAGCACAATGCTGCCAACACAATGTGGCATTATATACATATATATTACCACAGTTATGTAAAAATTAAAATTAGTCATACCATAGAACATAAAGTCAGGGGTTGTCTCATAAGGAGCAGTCAACCCTCTCAAAACGTGGTCTGACTCACATGCAGATTGACATATACATGGTAGCATACCGATAATTTCTCTTCTAACACTGCTCCTAAATCAAGCAACCAGCCTATAGGCGTCATTATCTTAAGATGCATGGGCTACTGAAATAGGACAACACTGTTTTCTCAGAATAAAGCAACACAGTCAGTCAGAGGTAGCCATGTGGAAATGGACAAACTGAGAGAGATCAGAACAAATGGACATGTAGTGACAAAGAAGTCACCCGTTGATGCTGGAACATAGGCGAGCGATGAGGCAGCACAGCGAACTGACAACTGTCAGCTATTAAACTAAGGATCCCAATCCATCCAAACTTAGCCCAAGTACATCCAAACGGACAACAGCCTGCATTTTCTTTAAACAAATTCTTCCGAAATTGTACACCGTTTGTCCACAATCATCACAGAACATGGCAATGATGCCATCAACAGCAAATCTGAATTTACTGACTTGCTTCAGTAATGGGGTGTAATGAGCAAATTTCCCCCTTTGGACATCCAAGTGCCAAAAACCTTTTAGCTTTGTGGGGCTTTTCCCCCGACCTCAAGATTATGGATTCTATCCTGGATTCCACTGTGGGCACTGTTCCAATACCCAAATAAAGGCTTGTCCCCCCGAGCTTGGCAGAGTGGGCTTAAACCCACCCAAGTTTCATTTGCTGGCATTGCCACTGAGGGTGACCACTTCCCAGACACCATGAATCCCCGACATTTCCAGTCACCTTCAACAGCAACAGATGAAAAATATTTGCTGTTATTGGCCATCAGTGAATAACATCTCCAAAATCACGTCACAGGCTTTAAGACCATAAGAGTGTCACTTAACCACAAGTCTAGCATTCAGCTAACTAATGCAATTTTGCAGAATCCATATATTTCTCGACCTTTCTCAGACTTTTCAGCAAATCCATGTCTTCTCCCGAGCAGTCTCTAATTCTCCGACTTCTGGTTTACCAGAACAGTGGTCACCCTTGACTGTCTTTGGATCGCGATAGGCACATCCAGCTTCTTGGCCACTGGACAACAGTTTAGTTCAGTGAACTGCCGGAAATGACACAACATAACTTGCTCGTACTCGGTCGAATGCAAATCAGATGTAAAAAACAGCTTTCAGCAGCAGCCACCGTCAACATCTGCTGAAATCACAAGCTGAAAGGCGACAAGCAGAGTTTGATCGACTGCAACAATGGTAGGAATCACTCTGGTCAGACCGAACAATGTACGACGACGGATGTGCATATACACTGCCGTGACGACGATCCATAACAAAACGCCATATGACAGCATAAACAGTCTGTCCACGGCTATTGAAACGGCCGGCAAATATGAGTAAAGTGCTGACGGATCCGCTCGGAAAATATACTTACAGCAACCGGCCGTCGTCGGATCGCGTCAACAGCGCCACCTGGCGGTGGTCCGGAGCCACTGTCAATCATGCATGAGACCGGTCAGGGGCCGGTTTTATGCGGCACGGGAAACATCGGGCCCCACTGAGTGTTCAGCGGTGTCCGTGGCGACGTCACCGGCGCTGCCGTGAACGCAAAGTCACTGCTGTCAGCGGCAGACTGCATATAGTCGCGGCCCAGAGTAGGTTCCGACTGACATCGTTGGATCTTCGGCAATGACCGCATCAAGCTTTCTAACGAAGCCAACACCTACAAATCAGAGCGGGGGATCACCGGTTTATTCACTACTAGTATGCAGCAAGCTGGTATGCACCAAGGCTTGGCATTAAGCCGTTTGTTGTTTGTGACAGTGATGCGAGCTACTACAGATGTGTTATACAGCGGTGACAGCAGAAAGTGAAGATGAAGTGATTAGAATGTTTAATCAATGAAGGATAATATAAAGAGTAATGGTTTAAAAGTGGATATGAATAAAATGCAGTTATCATCATTTGAGAAAATTGCAATGTTCTATTAGACAATACTGGAATATGGCCGTGTGGCAAAGGTGTTGATAGAACTTTTCAGTGTACTACATGTAACTGTGAGAAACGGGTGCACAAGGGGTGTAGTATACAGGGACAGCATATTCAAATTAAGTATTTTCGTTATACAGAATTCTAAGATGAACCAGCTAGCACAGCCAGCATCAGTGTGGATATTGGTCAGTTAGTTAGTTGGTTGGAGTTTAACGTCCCTTTTCGGCACAAATACAGCTATATCAGAGAAAAAAGGTCAGGGGTGGAGAGATATCCCTACCCAGTGAAGGAAAACCAGCGATATCTTAATCTCAACCTAACCGCCTTTTTGTTCAACAGCCACCCAAAAAGGGAAAGGGATCGAGAGGCTCATTTAAATTACTATGCAGGGCGATACAACTATCACACCGCAAGACAAAACTAAATGAAAAACAACAAAAACAAGCATACACTCCTAACTAAAAATACATATAACATAAAATCAAAACAAAAAACTAAAGCCAGGTTTAGTCGCCTCCTACGACATCCGGCCTGGAAATGGAGTGGGATTATTCTGGTAGAACGGGAAGAGATGGAAAAGCAAGAAAATAGATGAAGCAAGTAAGTACGCGAAAAAGGTACATACTAAATGTATAGAAGGTGGCGAAGTGGGAAAGTGAAGGGATAAGGAGGGAAGAAAAGATTGCCCCGGGCCCACATGGGGCATGGATACTGGTATTGGTGCTAGCCTGGAGTTAGTGGATAAGTCTTGTGGCATGAGTGACATGCTGAACGTAGATGGAGATGCTGATGCAGCCATACAGGCTATCGTTCAAAAAAGATTAAATGAATTTAGGCAACTGGTGCCTCTGCTTACCAATAAAGGCATTTCACTTCTTATGAGATGTAGAGGCTGAGTGTAAAGTTGTATGTTACATGGCAGTGAAACTTGGCCGGTGAAGAAAGAGAACAGGATGACACTTCAGTAGGCTAAGATGAGAATGATTAGCAGGATGTGTGATGTTGATGGTAACAAACAAGTTCAAACAGATGAGACAGACGCAGTGATACAGGGAAATGGGTTTAGATGGTATGGACACATTTTAAGAAAAAACGAGAACGACTAGATGAAAAAATGCATAGATTATGCTTTGAGTTAAGGTTTTACGTCCCACCCAAAACAAAATAAGTCATATCGGAGACGTTCTTCCCAGCCAACCTCTTAGCTTAGTACTGGATGGATTATACAGTTAAGGGATAAGATCCGGAGGCAGACAACAGAAAACCTGGAGTGATGTTGTGGAAAACTAAACAAGGAGGACGCTACTGACAGTAGTAGATGGTGAATATTAATTAAACCTATTAATCATATTCTATAATACCCACAAAGGTAGGGAGTGAGTAACTAGACTTTTTTCTGTATCGGCTCACTCAGGTTGTCCTGGATAAAGGATTGTTAAATGGGTTGTTGTAGTGTGAAAATATAACAAATCCAACATACTTTACTAACAATTATTTAATTATGATGTCTTCAAATCTAAATGGCCACAATATTTAACGGATTTGTGATAAATTAACCTTTGTTAAAATACTAACTTATTAATACTATAATCAGACACTACATATTATACTTTAAAAATTAGATATACTCATTTGTTATTAATAACGATACTACAATGCTTCATTAAGTTTTAGTTCATCTTTTTCACAAAAGAACGATTACTACAATCTGTCACTGTGTGATCTGCTTATTTCCTGGCAGTTTTAAAACACTACCAAACAATGTGCAATTACTGACAGACACACTAGTGTTACTGTATGAGGTGAGAAAGTAAGAGACTAAAATAGCACGACAATGCTTGGTTGGAGAAAGCAGACATACGTGATGAAAAAGCGGGCGCTCATCGACGACAAACTTGATACAGTCAAGCAGAAGTCGCTGCAGTGCCTTCGGCGTGTCACTTCGTGCAAGAGAAATGTCAGGTTTCAGATAACCTTTGCCGACCATGAACAGTATCTGGCAACACATCGGCATTAGAATAACCCATTGCTTCCCATCCAACATGGGGATTATGAGCACTGTGTTAAGGGTGCTGCAATACAATGTCAAAAATCAAAAATTTAAAGCGACTATTGTACCAGTCTCAGATTCCATTGCTTTCTCATTAATACACAGTTACACACACACATACAAAATATATTAAGCAGGCTAGCTAGAAGCAAGTGTACAAAGTAATCTGGCAAGAAACCACATTGCCTTCTTGTCTCGTCACCCTCATGGCCGCCAATGCATTTTGTCCACACTGTGTGCAGGGAACCACATATGCCGACAGTGGGCACAACAGGTATACACAAACAATATACGTACATTATACATTCATCAGTCATCACTCATCACAGCTGCAGAACTACCATAGTTAAAAAGTAATTTTTGGCTACTTCATCAATAATAAAAAAACTTCTATTATTTTATTAGCGTCCTAGTAGCTTAGGACTCCTCCTGGCTATGCCTATTTTCTCAGAAATACCAAAAAGAAGCACTGCAGACAAAAACAAACCACCATTGTGTCTGCTTATCCAGTCATTTTCCATGCTCACAATAAGTCTGCATAGGTCTCTCTCCCTACATAAACTGTAGATAAATGCTGAAGTTCTGTTATGGACATCAAACCGAGTGCACTGGATGCAAGTTTACGATTTAAAGCACAGCAACCAAAACAACTATCAGTTAAGTCACAGATTTAGAACCACTTATAATCCCAGAGATGAGGAGGATAAGAGACCTGGTCCTTGTTGTTGATGTTGCTGTAAGGAAGCTGGCCAGTGACCAGCTCAAATAGTACAATTCCAAATGCGTAGATGTCCGATTTTGGCGTGTACGGGTTCTTGTCTTTCATCCGAATTATCTCCGGCGACTGCACCGAACAAAAACAAGCTGTTAATGTAAGTGCCACTCTGTGCCGTGATACTGGCAGCAATAAATGCCTAGAAATGCCTGGTTACTTGTGTCAAAACGTGGGCGTAAAGGCAGCAATGCCTCTTCTGCCAGAAGTACAGTGGTTCATAATGAAAGTATGAGGTCACGCCGGGGTCAGTGCTGTTTGTTTTGCAACATCCAGTCCATTATAAAACCTCTGACACTAATCTCCAAAGGTTTTGTTGCGGTAAGCCGTGGAAAGAGTGAAGGAAACCGATGAGAACTGGCTATCCCAAGTTCAGCTGGAAAAGTGGGAAATGGCCGACACAATGGAGGCAGGTAGCTGCATTGGATATGAGAGTCTGCAGAGAGACGATACTGCTGCCAGTGCAGGCCTTATGTACTGTGAGGTGGTTTATCACTGCACGTGGCTGTGACAACTGTTAACTGTATAGAGTGCTGTGGAAGAATAAGTAACCTTAAGCACAGTTGTCTGTGAACTGAAACCAAAGTTAAGGTAAAATTATTATGTAACTGATAATTGAAAGTGAAATGGAAGTGAAATTAATCTGTCCACAACTGAATAATAACTAACTTTTTTCTGAAGTAAAATATCACCAACTGCACATACATTATACGTGCATCAGTATACAAAATATGTCTCAGAAATCAGTTAACTTTGAATTAACAAATTTTAAAAGATTTTTTGTAACAATGAGAAAACAAATTATAACTAGTAGCAAATGAGCAACGTTACCATCCATAATATGGAGCCAGTGGGCTGCTGGAATTGATGTGAACCACTCCACCTCACTTTGACTGTTGCCAGGCCAAAGTCACCGATCTTAACAGTGAGATTGTCTGTCAGAAATATGTCTGGTTAGAAGACAGTTAGAGAAGACTAGGTTCATCATGACAAAAGTACAAAAAGGTCAATAGCACATATTCATCATCATTATCATACAGCTTAGCAAACATACTCAATATGTAATGCAAAGCATACAGCACTTTCAATTTTCAATTATTTTCAATTACAAAAAATTAGCCCAATATGGGACTGATGGTCGACTCTTCACAAATGACGTTTCTGCCAACTTCAAAGTCCGTGACACAAAAACTAGGCCAAATATTAAAAATCCGGCCTCAATAAATCTAGATATTGTGCCCTAGTTTAAGAATCTGTGGTCAGTTGCCAGCTCCCATTGTAAATGGTGGCGGAGATAGCTTTTGAAAATGGCCGGATTTCAAACTTTGAAGGGCTTGTGACCTTGACCTTGACCTTGGATCGGGTTATACTGCATACCATCGTGCATCACTCATCAACCTCTACCCACACGCCAAATTTCATTTAAATCAAAGAAACCTGTCGTGGACAGACGGACGGACGGACGTACGTATGCACGGACAGACGGACATTTGAGATCGGCTTTAATAAGATGACTCTGTCGACGAGTCGATCTAACTAGTGATCAAAGTATTTTGACAAAAGGCCACATCGCAAGCGATGCTGATATATCGCTGATGCATGTTGTTATTGACAACTGAATGATCCCTTTTGCTGAGTACACCACAGAAAGTTTCAATGCTTTTCAATGGGCCAGACAATCTCCAAAAACTGCCCTTTCCCGCAGGGAGATCTTGACCCCGATCTAAAACATGGTTCCTTGGGCCCACGCGAATCAGCCACCCAAATGGCATCTCGATCAAGTCAGCTGTTTTTGTACAGTACGTCAGTGTAAACAACTCACACACAGACACACAGACCACGCTACGTGTGACCTCTGTCACAATAGGCTACATCTATGCAATCCATGCAACGTGGCCTAAAAATTACATAATAACTATTTGCTGCGGTGTAGACAATAAAAGATACTGTTAGACTTGAGGTCTCGATGTATGATCTGCTTTGCATGTAAATAACTGCAACGATACATATCATCACATGGTAAATACACTGTGACTCAAAAACAAACAATACAATTATAATCAAGTTATAATCAAAAGTCAAGTGACTTTTGATTATAACTTCAGCAAAACTTTAAACCATAATACCCTCAGCATACAGTCTGGACACTTAGCATACAGCAAAAATCACTCACTTTTCATTGTCGATAGTTCTTATGAATGCTGTTTTTTTCTCAAAAAGCAAGGTTATGCCTAGCTATGTTATACTCAATAAAGTGCTTACATCGCACCACTGTGTGACCAGTAAAAGAGATCAGACTGGTCCAAGTACTGAAGAAAAACCAATGCAATATTCACTGATTTTCCTTTGACTTTTCATATTTTCTTCAGGAGCCTTCCAGAGGTCAGTGTCAGTGGAACAGTTCAGCGCCATAGTTGGACAGTTCAGTCTGTGAACCAAAATCAACCGAAGATATGAAGTTTAAAAAAACTTTTTCTACTCATTTCGGATTTTTTCGGTTTTGCTTTCAATAGTTTTCTATTTTCTCGTTTTAGTTTCGTTTCAGTTTCCATTATTTTTCCGGTTTAGTTATAGTCGTCATCAACAAATTTGTTATATTTCATTATTCGCATTATATTTCATTATTGTTTTCTGTTTTCATTAACGAAAATCACGCTACTCATCAGGTGAAAGAAGGACAACAACAAACAGAGTCAACGTACTCCATGCCCTGTGCAGTCTGCCGTGCAATGTCTATCAGCGTGTACATTGGAAACTTGACCTCCTCAACATGAAGGTGTTTGTAGAGGCTAGATCCATCGCACCACTGTGTGATGATCGCAAGGAATGGCTTCGATGTGCAGCCCATAAACAGCAACACATGCACGTGCCTCGTCTTCCTGCATCAGCACAAAAAAACGCTCCGAAATCATGCAGTGAAGATCATATTTCATTAGTTGTTCCTGTCACGCAACCGTCAATGTCAAAGTGCTTGAGGAACGAAGCACGAGGTTAACCTACAGTGATGTTCTGCGGCTGGGGAGTAAAGGCAGGCATGGTGTAATTTGCAGGTAAAACTGTGTGATCCACGTCTGAGCGAATTAGAGGCAGTTACGACGATGCGCTATACAAATCGCATACTTTACACTAACCCTAATCACTGGTCTGTCCTCATCCTTCCTTCATCCACCATCAGACTCCAGCTCTCTGACGCCAGTAACAGCAGCGAATGTCTAATACTGCGTTGAATACCTACCATTAGGTTGACTGAAATACTAGATGGCATTTCATGCATTCTAAACGTATTCTAGCTATTTTTCTACATGTTAGATAAGATGCTTTGTTCAACAGCCGACCAATTAACGGAATTTGGTGAGTTCAGAACCTCACCTGTACCGACGAAACTTTAATATAACTCGACAGAAACATTACCGACTGAATCACAACATACCGCAGCACAGCCACTTCATTCTTGAATGCTTCAAGCTGTGCTGGGTTTGGCTCTTTGACATTCAGACGCTTGATTGCCACCGGTCCGTGCCATTGGCCTTTGTATACAGTTCCAAATGACCCGGAACCAATGCGCGCACCAACCACAAGTTCATCGTTTGGAATTTCCCAGTCCTCATTCGAGTCCCGACGCAATCTCTGCCAAAAACAACTAAGCATATAGCTCCAAATATTAAACAAATGCTGCATAAGCATCAAGCAACAGAAATGTCATATTATATACAAAACTGTTCTTGTGTACCATATCAAACCATCAAGTTCATCCCATTCCAAGACGTGTGTACGTAAAGATACCGGTTCAACAGCTAGTTATTTTCCAGGTAAATCTGGGTTAACTAGTTGCTCCCCTAATATTTTTCTGCATATTTTCGCACCTGTGCATCCTCTTGAAGTAGACCAAAACTTATCACATCCTCCTTCACATCAACCCGCCTTGCCTTCCTCGGACGTCTCCTCCATCTCACTCCTTTTACCTCATATCACTGGACAACACTTGATCCAGTCAGAGTCATCTCTACGTTCAACACATCCAAACCACTGTCAGTTTCCCTTCCTAATCATCAGGCTGACGGGTTCTAAGCCCAATAGTTGTCTGAGCTCTACAATTTTTCCTTCTTACAGAACGAGACATGATCAGAGATGGCAGACTTCACCACCGATGCCGACACCTGGCGCAAACGACCATCAAACGTGCTATGCTGGTCGCACCATCTGGTGAATGCTCACGAGGTTAAGCAGGTGCGGTTGATTCAATCGCTGTGCGCGGTGTGTGGCAGCAATTTGGCCGGTTTATCTTTTCTGTATATAGTGCTGCCCTGCGTGGTGGCTGTTGTTCCCCGCCTGCATGGAAGATGTTGTACTGTGTTGATTGCGCGGTTTGACGTCAATCTTAATAAACGAAGATTATTATTATTATTATCTGACGTCTGATTGGTGCAGCCACCTGCCAAACTTGATGAAACACATGTGTCATCTTTGATGCTGGCCTATTCCCTCCATTATATGAAAACGTGATGTCATCCACAAAACCAGAATTACATAACATATTAACTGTTGTCAGAGGAGGACGGAGCCACAGTCACAAGTAACGTACAGAGAATTTCCTGAAATTTGGTCACATGGTTTTTGATATATACCAGCGGACAGGCAAACAAACAGACAGACAGACAAACAGACATGCTGATTGCAATGTTTTGCACCCATAATTGGGGTGCAGTAATAAACTCGCATGTCCATCAGATGATCCTGATTTCAGTTCTGTCCAACTTTACCTGATGCTCCACCTTCATTGGCCAGGTCTACAAGGTATCGTATAATTACACAAAATCATGGTAGCGAGTACTGTCTGATGAAAGAAGACGCACTAGTTTGAAAAAAGTTTGCGACAACACTAAATGAGAAAACAAGAACAAAACAAACCAGCTTTTTATTGTCGGCATCAGCTGACCGGACGCGTGGCCTGATGCGCGTGGTTGGCGACGTGTGAGCACTGCTGCTGTGTGGACTGACACTGCCATCTTCTGGATTCAACCGCGTACTGACCTTGCTGCCGTATGCTATACATATCAAAAGATGGACAGTCAAAGAAATAACGAAACAGATAGGTTCACTGCTACAACGTGTATTTAATACAGCAACTTTAATCATATGCAGGCAATGCAGGATGTGACCTATTGCTACAGATGTCACACAAAGCACGGTCTATGTGTTAGTGTGTTGGGTTCACATGTTATTTATGGACATTTGAAATTTTATGTCCCACTGGCTGTAACAGTAACAAAAAAATTCTTATGGAAAAGATAAAAAATCTGCATCCCAAAAAGGTGCATCCTAAAGCAATCTCCCAAACCTGCAGAACTCCACCCAAATTCACTGATCCTGACATTTTATGCAGGTTTGATTTTTTCAGTCCAGCTGATTTTAATGGGACTGACAAATTAGCCAATAAATTTTTGAGAAAAGTATAATCTGTATCCAAGAAATTTGCACATTGCCTAGTTCTATCAACGTGCCAAATTTTGTTATGACAAAGTTCCGAGATATTTAGGCACATTTTTGAAAATGCTTTCCCCAGGCTCTTACTGAAACCCATATTTATACTCCACGGAGTACAATGGAGTCGATATAGTCAACTCCTCCACAAACAAGCCAGCAACAACATCACAAACCTTTTGATATTGTGGCGTATGGTGGAAACTGGTTTTCAGGAATGTGTTGCAAGCCGCTCATGTCAGCTGTACCATGCGCTGATGCTGACTGGCGACCAGTCGGCTGCTCTGTTTGCACAGAAACAACACTGAATCAACACTGATGACAACTAACTTTATACCAATCAGAACATTCACAAGCATCAAATTTTCATTCACTCTGCTAGGTTGGTTGGAGTTTAACGGCGCTTTCAACACAATGTAGGTCATATCGCGCCTTTACGGTAAGATTATATTAGAAATATTAACATTTAATAAGTATTAATTCTTGAG
>Ga0209780_1003789_pt1 | contig 11426 bp, 8 predicted proteins | sample WorMetexBAHAMAS2_FD_187384 | JGI IMG/M metagenome (GOLD analysis project Ga0209780, IMG submission 187384) | Marine gutless worms symbiont microbial communities from Max Planck institute for Marine Microbiology, Germany - Inanidrilus exumae... | ecosystem: Host-associated > Annelida > Digestive...
AACCTTAATTAACAATGTTACCACTATACAACAATAAATGTGCAATAACTCTCTTCTAGCAACTGATTATATCGAAAAAATCTTTAGCCGAAAAAGTAAACAAACATCCGCCATGAAACCGGAAGTCTTACTTACTTACTTTACTTAATTACACTGAATTTTTCTTACACAACATATGCTGTTAATTCAGGAAAATTGCGCCAAAACTGCACAAATGTCCTTCGGCATAAATTTGATCATGATAAATAGCAATTTGTTGTCTTTAACACAATTTGGCCACAAACTCATTAACTGTAATTTACTGTAATTTACTGGTCAACCAGATGACTGCTTTTAAGTTAGTGTATTAGTTGAACTGTCACTAGCATAAAAATGTTAAATGGAAAGCCATATATATATACGCACACCAAAAACGGGAAAATGGCGCAGAATTTCTTTTACCAAAAATGTGCTGTTAATTCAGGACAATTGTGCAAAAATTGCATGCTTCGGCAAAAATTGCACTGATCCATAAATTTGTCAAAATTTTGCAAGAATTGCGCTCCACAACTTCCCAATTACATGGTGGGAATAGCTATTGCTGATAAAACTTAGAATGCAAAACATCGTCTCAGCATGCTATTCCAGTCACGCATACACACTACATTATAATATGCTGCTAGAACAAATGCAGTAAATAGTCAAAAACAAATCAAAATAGATTAGGGATAGTTAGAGGTCACTCAAGGTCAGTGGAAATAGCGCCATTCGACATGACGCATAGGAGTTTCTGTTAGTGCCCCATAGTAACTATGTCTCTAACTTGCACCACTATTTACCATGCGATGCTATGCTAGCACGGTATATGCTGTCTGTCCATCCGTCTGTTCATCACAAGTTAGTTGGAGTTTAACGTCCCTTTTCAGCACAAATATGGCTATGTCAGAGCCGAAAGGTCAGTGGTGGACAGCTATCCCTACCCAGTGAAGGAAGGCCAGCGATATATTAACCTCAACCCTGGCCGCCTTTTTGTTTAGCAGCCACCCAAAAAGGAAAAGGTATCAACAGGCTCATTTAAATTACTACGCTAGCGCCTACAACAGAGGGAGACAACTATCTCACCCTAGACAACACTAAATCAAATACAACACAAACAGCATGCATCCTTAACTAAATAATACATTTAACATAATGACAACAAAATACAACTAAAGCCACGTTTAGTGGCCTCCTATGACATCCGGCATGGAAACTAACAAACTAACTAACTACCATGATGCCAAGTCCGGGTCACTGTTGTTAGCCAGGAACTCCTGGCCGTTTAAACAGACGTTTACGGGCAGATGTAAGCCGCCGGACAAGAGGGACAGAAAGAGCCGTATATCAGACATAGAATGCGTGTCGAACATAATGCTGTCACGCACGTCAATGTATGAGCGACCAGCTGCCGTCGTACGTGCAGCCCAGTCACAGATGTCTGTCTCGGTCTGGTGAACAACTGGCGGAAGGGTGATGTTCTGCGTGAATACATGCCCGTTTTTGTTGAGCCACTTGGTTGCCACTGTCGCACACTGAACGGCATCGACGATCGTCTGAAACGACGTGCAGTGTGTCCCAAAAAACGTGCACAACTTAATTGTATTCATAGCCATACTACAGAAATCACAAATGGCAGACTTCAGTAATATCCGTCAAACTTACGAAAACTACTAGTACGTGAAGTCCATCACTAACAACCTCAGCGCATTCCCTGCTATGAACGATACAGGAACACTGTTCGAGACATGACTGGTCAGTGTCTGCATAAACAATGATGAACGGTGCGACTGCTTACCTCATACTCGTTGTCACCAGCAGCTGCAACAGCAACGCGATCTGCAATACCAGACAGCTCATAGAAGAGCACGTACGCCTGAGTACCGGAGTTGTTCGTAGTCGGTGACGGGCACTCCCGCACCTGCAACGTCACATAACAGTTACGTTTACAAATAATCGAATGCTTTATGACAAAAGCACAAAATCATCACTGCAAAGTTGGATTATAACCCATAGACATGACATGTTAGGGCCCTAATGTCATAAACCTGCTGAAGGCCATACACAGTAGCTGTACCTGTGCGTCGTCACACACGAGCCAGCGGCCGTGTTCCTGTACAACAGCGTTGTAGTGGCCGGTCGACGGTGTTGGCTCGTGATGACAGATGACGGCCCGTAGTCGGTACAGTACCTGTTATGACAAGGAACAGCGCATGTCCACCTATCAAGCCAACGTAATACAGCGGCATATGGCAGTGTTCATGGAGAGTAACAAAAGTGGTTAATAACTGTTGGAAAAGTCTACAGAGGTACTTTTAACCACTTAGCCGGTAGTCATCAGTGTTTGTTGTACCCAATGCAGTGATAATGCATATGTCTGCCTTTGTTTGCGAGAACCTACCGTGCTCTCTTCCGAACTGTCCCATAGTGTCAGTGTTTCGTCCGGAATGACTCCCGTCTCCACCTTCTCGTTTAGTCCTTTCCACCTATAAACACAGTGACAGCGAATCTGTCAACTCTCACATCGCAGTCGACTCATGTGACAAACCGACCGTGACACGTACAAACACCGTCTTTATGCAATGAGCGTGGGTGGCACAGAACCGGTGTAAAAATGAACATAATTAAGACCCCACTCACCGGTTAACAGTCAAGAGTCAACACCTGAGGACGGCCGCGCCACGCAGTCACCCCAACAGCCGCCGACCCGTCACACCTAACAACATAGATGACAATAAAACTGTGCAGAAACATGTAATCTATCACTGAGAAAGACGACCGTTGCTATTGGCCTCTCTGGCGAGGTGTCTTAGAGTTGCAGCAACCGATCTGTTGCATATACAACGGTCTGTTGAAAACTTTTTGCTTATAGGGGGCCTACTGTGTAATGTACATACGTTCATTGAATACATCTTATACTTAAACATACCCTGGAAGCCGGCAGTTCGTATTGACAGTGAACGCGTCCTGCTTGCCCTCCAGCATTTTCTGGACACGTGAAACGGTTTCGTCCTGAACAGTTACAACCATTCACTGCTGAGTACAAAATGGGAAGACGGCTCGTGCTAGCCTATAAGTTTATGATGGCACTCTGGCTTAGCCGCTTTAAGAATTTTCTCAATGCAATGCTGTTGTCGTCATTTACCTGTTTGACTTGTACTCGCGACGCACCTGTAGCAAGTCCAGCTGAACGGCAAGAAGAAGTTTGTCGGGCAACGACCTTCCCATAAGACAGGAACGGCATACAACTGCATACAGTCACAACGATCATGGTTACGAATGCAAAGCAGCACAAAGTAATAATAATACATTGGCATTAGTTCGGTAGTTTTAGTGTAACATTCATTTTCAGCGCAATATGGCTATATCATACACAAGTAATGGCGTGGCGTAACTGATGGAAGGCAGAGGGGGGCACTTACCCCGGATGCAGCAGGCGAGGGGGCACAGTAGAAAGAATGCTTTGATTACTGTATGATGCAAGGCTGAATAGAAGAAATTGTTTATCATGTGATGCGATACGTTGCGCGGGTTTCTCGGCGATAGCTGAGCTTCTTGTATGACTAAAGATGACTAAAGTGACCATGTTGTAACTTGCTGAAAGAGTCGAACGTAATCTATGAGGAAAATCATAGGAATGCAGGGTTGTCGGCTCGGCGCATCCATTGTGGTATATTGAACATGAATAACGACTGTCAGCGTCAGCAAAAGTACTGTTATTTTTGGCTCCGCAAAACAGTGGAAATTTCTTACACTTCTTCAACTGTACTGTTAGTGCAATGGAAACCTTAGCACTTTAATGTTAGTACAACATGTGTCGTATGTAGGTGTCATACGCTCATTACGGAGTTCGCATTTAGTATGACTGAAAACATAACGCAAGATGCAAAACAGACCGATGTTAATCTGACACCGGTGTGCTTTGCAAACTGTCTTACATATTTTCTGCTAACTGTATGCTGTTAGTATTAACACAATGGTTAGTTGGCAGTGATAGCTACCCGTCTGTCGGCTAGGCATCTGCACCAGTGAGGCAATACTGCAATGCACGGCAAAGCATGTGCAACAGTGAAGTAGTGAGACAGGTGTCGCCGCATGGCACTACGTTTGTCACCCGGACACATTTCAACAATGTACACAAACTGTCGAAATCAGCATAGAAGTTCTCCATAACGTCGTTTGCAGGTATTAAGATGAAGCGGTATTAAGATGAAGCCCATCAAACTACGTGGACAGTTGCTTCATTTCACTGCACCCTAATATATGTTTGTGAAGAAAAAACGGGGCAGATTTTTTAAGGGTGATTTCAACGTATGTACAGCAGACATTCTTACCCAGCTTGTGCGTCGCAGCGCTGCAAGAGCTTCATCCAGAACTCATGTACGTCGTACTCCACGCCTTCTCTATACTGTGGAATGACATCTGGAAACGCAAATTACATGAAACATGACCATGGGTATACAATTATTAGTACTACAACAGCAATCACGACTGTCAACAATGAACAAAGGCCAATAATTTGAGCCCATACGCAACTCGGAATGCAACAGAAAGGCCAATAGGCCCACAGTTGTAAGGTACCGTGTGCACAAAGCTAGGTTTTGAAAAACAAACCGAACACAACGAAAGCACACATTTACCAAACCACAGAAATGTACAGGAACACGAAATGAAAACACGAAAAAACTACAGCCAGGTTCAGTCGCCTCCTACGACATCCGACTTGGAAAAGGACAGTTCGTCTCCTAGCGAAGTGATGAAGATTCTGAAGTCGTCGCGCCTCAAACCATCGCCTGTCGATGTACTGCCGACTGCACTGCTGCGCTCTGCCGCTGACACACTCTCGCCGATCTTTGCCCACACATGATTTTCGAGCTCAAAATGGTGAGATATGGTGCATTCTGGGTGCTACTTTTTAGGGGAGAGATCGGGTGGTGTTGTAGAGGAAGGAGCTGAGTGTGGAGATGGTGTTTTGCTTTCTAGACACTACTAGTATGCCGGAGTAGTGCACCGGTGACGTGGCCCAAAGGGCCGATGCGGGGTGGGGTTCTTGGGGAGAATGAGCGCATCGGGCTCCCTCCACATCAGCAAGGAGGTCTGGGGGAGAGCTGTAAGCTACCCCAGCGTTGGTCGCCCGCTGCAATGGTGGATACACACGCACGTCGCACACAACAGTGTGGTGTTGTTGTGCAATTTGGGCTCGACTACATTCGTAACAACGTCACACAATTACGTCACCATCTATACACTGTGGCTTTTGTTGCATTCAACTTGCATAATTTTTGCGCATATATGTACGCCAATATCGACAGAAAATTGCGCTATGCAAAAATACAGCCGGCTAAGTAATCGTATTACCTTCAGATGACATCATGTGTCGATGAAAGTGGTCGACGTTGCCGACGTGGCTGTAGGTGAGTGTTGTTCGGCTGATGGCTGGACCACACGCAATGGCAGAGATAGGAAAGTAATAGTAGGTCATGAAATAAACCTGGATGTCAGTGCTCGGCTGCATGGTCCAGAAAGGCGTCTCGTACAGTTGACAGTGCGCGCACCGACTGTACCACACTTCAGGAAGCACGTGTTTCCCAGATTCTCCATCGGCGTGTGTCGTGTACCCTACAGTGTCGTTTAAAAAAACGTACTGCAACGCAGCAGCAATGTACACGTTTGGAAAAGTGGTAGCGTTTATTGAAACTTTTTTTTGCCATGAGACCAAATAACATGCATTAAAAACACGTAACAGCATATATGAGACTATGAAAACACAACAAGTATACGGTTGTGTTGGGAGCAGAGAACCGCCGCCAGTAAAAATGGTTGGAACAGTCTGGGGGGTTATTTATGGACTCACAGCGTGTGCCTGGACAGACGTGCGTTCCTATGCAACACTGTGGCGCACCTGTGCGGTAGCTTCAGAAACGAGCAGGGCAACGTCCTCAGCTGCTGAAGGGGGATTGCTCAGTTCGTATGTGACAGTGTCACTATCGTCCGAACTGACGTCGATGACATTCACTGCAGGTGAATTATCGACCTCCTCCAGACCGTCCATAGGAGGCGCGTCGTCACTGAAACAGTGACACAAGCGAGCACATGTTACTTTTGACAATTCAGTGGCTACAGTGAACGGGCGCCCACGGACGCAGTATTCACGCCAGAGTAGCTTTCTTGGATCGGATGCATGCTAAATCTGCCCTCATTAAACAAATTCTCCGACGTTACGTCAGACAGCAAATCAGTTGTAGCTGTTTTAGTCTCCGAAATGTTTTGTATTTTCACTCAAAACACTGGACGCTGGCACAAATGTGATAATGTGAGCGACTGTATTACGCAATACATACGTTGAGACTGTGACGGGAAGGGCGTCCGTCACGTCGTCTGGTTCTACATCCGAGTCAACGACGTACGACTCCGTGTCGCTGCCAGAAGAATCATCGACGGAAATCCCGCGGTCGGTGTTAGGCTGACGGCCGTCCACGTTGACTGTCGGCGAACCGTCGACCCCGTCCAGAACATCGAATGCGGTCGTGTCGGCTCTGCAACAAAGACAGGCCAGCACATGTAACTTGACTGTAGTAAGTTTGAAATGCAGTGACACGAATGAAGGTCTTATTACGAATTAATTAGGTAAGTAGCAGTTTAACTGTAATGCTCACAAATGCAAGTGTAAAACTTACCCGGTGGCGGACTCCATTGCCCCAGCAGACCGTAGGAGGAAGTGCGGTTCGGCGGTGTCGTTCAAGGGCACACTGGCGCCAACCTGCTGCAGTATCAAGCCCTGTCGTCCGGCACCAGGGTAGACTCGCTTGACGTCTGATATAAAGTTCATGAACGCTGTGCCGACCGCCAGCCACCGCTGTTGGTAGTCTCTGTGGAACCAGTACCTTTGTACCACACACAACGCATAAAATATTAATGACGAATGACAGCATCTGGCGGTATTGATTTTCAATAAGTGTTTATCATGGCGCAATATATTGCATTTTGTCCATTAATCGTTTTATGATAGGCGTTTTTATGACATGCGTCGTCCAATGCACCTCGCAAAACATGCAAATCAATTGGCAAGCAAAACGACTGAGTCAACAAAACATGACAGGCAATAGCTGCTATAGATGCATACAACTTGTTAAATGCTCTGTATCACTGACACTTTTATTTTCACTCCAACAACAAATGATGTGCCGGTATATCAGCGTCGGACACTTCGTAATAACGAGCATCCGTAAACAGGCATAGCTATTAAGCAATTAGTTTCTGTCACTGTGTTTCTGGACATAGGCCTGTTTGCAAACACGCGGAATAGACAGTATGTGTGTGAACAGGTGCCTGCAACATACAATGAAACTATGAAGAACGTTGTGGACGTTGAAGACTTACCGATAGGCGTACTCCGCGCAGTATGAGTTTAATGGGCGGTTTGCTCTGAAGTTGCGTATGTACGACTTCGTCCAGCGGTTGCATACCTCCACATTCTGGGTGTGCACAGTTGTGTCCTTCGAGTTCACAAACTCCTTATCGTGCGTCACAAACTCGTGCACGAAGCCGTATAAAGTTTACTGTAGGACTTCATGGCGTCGGACATTATGTGGGTACCCGGCTGCAGGAAACGCTGGATTTCCGAAATGAGGACTGCGCTGCTCTTGTCCTTCACCTGAAAGTGAAAGCCCAGCTTGGTGTCGCGCTCATAGATGCCGAACAGCGTCACTGTGCCGGTCTTCATTCTGCGCCCTTTATGGTACTTGCGGCGAGTCAAGAAACACTTGTCCACCTCAACACAAATACCGGGCCCTCCAAAGGGACGGGAAAGGACTTCGTTGCTTATAATGACCTCACAAACTTCTCTGGCCAGTGAATAGTAATCGACAGCCATGTGCTCCCCGCATCCCACGTTCATTTTGGCACGCACAACCGGCACGCGATTGACCCAGCAGAACAGCAGGCTGAGCACTTTGCGGACAGACTTCGTGCCCTCAAACCACGTACCAGAGCATGCCGAAACACTACCTGAGCAGCGCCATGTGCACTTCTTATGGAATTTGCGTGCCTGTGCAGCTGTTAGTCGCCTATGGCTCCGGACACAGCCATACTTCCAGCCGAAGTTGGTCGTAGATGCCTCCACGAATTCGGTGGCTTTGCCGCAGAGAGGGCAGCTGGGTGGCAAGTCGCTGCTTGAGACAAGGTGAGACATCACTGCGAAAACGCGAGAGGCAACGTCGGTGGGGTCGGCTTGTGGAGGTGGAAAATACCATCCCCAGGACATCAGCGTAAGCTGGCGAGCAAAGGCGCTCTCGTCGGCGAATTTACGCAGTGACACCCAAAACATGCTTTGGTCCTCCAACACTAGAGCCTTACGAAGAGCCTCCAGTTCACGGACAAGGCCGTCGTTGCATATACCCACTGCTAGGTAGTCAGACATTGTCTTACAGACGTACAGATATATACGGACACGTCAGGCAATCAGAAACACTTAAAGCGACAGAATGATACTATAACAACTGGTGAAAATTTACACTGTACACTTTACACTATTAACGAAGTGACTACAACAGCAGACATATTGGATTTGGTAATTACAGACAATCAACTTATAAATAATATAGATGCCTTAGCGCCATTGGGAAACAGCGATCATGTGATACTTATGATAGAGACAAATTCCGTCAGCACTAAACCTCTATTGGAACAAAAGCTTAATTATGATAAAGGAGATTATGCAGCATTAAGATCACACCTTGACTGTGACTGTGACTGGGACAAATACTTTGCTGCAGTGGATTTAGACGTGGAAGAAATGTGGAATATATTAAATTGATAGCGGTGTTACGCAATTTATTCCCTTGGCTTCGATATTTAACAGTACCAAATGGAAATGACCATTAAAAGTAGGTATACGCAATCAAATTAAACTTAAGAAAAGTTTATGGAGGAAATATATTCGCGATAACGATCAAGCTAGCTGGTTAAAATATGCAAGTCAGAGAAGCAAAGTTAAAAATATTATTATAAATGATCTTATTGAAGAACGGAATTCAATTGCTCAAGATTATAAATCAAACCTGAAAAAAATTTGGAAATATGTCAGTTCGAAAACTAAACATATTGAAAAAGTTGGTAACTTAAAACTGAAAGACGATGAAGGTAACACTGCATCTGTAGTTCGGCTAAAACCAAAGCAGACTCATTGTGTAAATTTTCCAGCACTGTATTTTGTAATGAAACAGATGAGTACTTTGATAAACTTCAAGATAAAATCATCACTGAAGAATTTACACCGATACGAGTAACAGAAGATGATGTTCTTGAGCGATTGAATATTTAAATATGAATAAATCAGAAAGTTCAAACTTATTACATCTAAGAATTGTTTACGAAATCACACATGAAATTAAATACCTATTAACAAAGACTTTTAATAGATGCGTAGAAACTGCAAAAATACCAGACATTTGGAAATGTGCCAACATAGTTCCTATCTATAAAAAAAGGCAATAAAGATGAAGTCAATAATTATAGACCAGCAAGTTTAACCTTTGTTATATGTAAAATAATGGATTCAATAATTAGAAATCTTGATTCTGAATGAAGCTGTACTTGTATGGCTATGCAGAAACGGTTATCACTTAAACGGCGTCGAGATAAATTGTGGTCAGATCAAGATGTGATATATAATTATATAGCAGATCTAAATGACATCGGAAACCAAAGTATTACCGTATAACGGGTAATTTTTTGGTGTATCAATAAAGTGTATTTTGTCACTACTTCTCGGATATAGAGGCCTTTGAGGCCTGCTTCCGACTACACCATGAGATGTGATGTGAATACAACAGGTTCTGATCTGGCAGTACTGGTCCAGAGTGATATTGACGTGTCAGGTGCAGACCTACCAAGTCTCCCGCATCTCGCGGGAGACTCCCGCATTTCGGACTCCATCTCCCGCTCACCCGCCACATCGTCAGAATCTCCCGCATTTTTATAGACAATGATTGCGGGCTGTAATAATAACAATTTTACTTACTTACTTATTGCTAGAATGACGCAAGCCGGGAGCCAGCTCACCTGCAAGCGCAGTCTTGCAGCCTGCAAATGAGTATCAGCCTATCAGGTTATAACGTCACGCGTTGTGTGCTTCGCGGGAATGTGATAGCACATGTGCCGGCACAATATGCTATAATAGCTCTTTATCCCACAACAGCAATGCGATAGCAAAGCTATTGGCGACATTGGCAAGACTTGGTAGGTCTGTATGCAAATGTGCCGACTCGTTGCGTAATGCAGGCACAGTGTGTGCCGTTTATTGTGTGCTCTGTGCTGAACGTAAGCAGAAGAGGTTTTTGATTTTCGCGAAAGTAATGTATAATGAGGAACTGGAAGAACTTCGCAAGTCATTGTCTCCGTCTGAGTCAGACTTTGACACTGCCAGCAGTAGTAGGTCCGAACTGTACGTCCGAAGTATGTATTGCTGTATGGAAATCGCAAGAATTTTTATTTAAAGTTCGTCGACTTTTTAATTTTTTTCCGACTACGACGCCGCCGTCTTCAGTTCACGTCGACGCGTCGTAACTTTTTCAATGACGACACAAAGGATTTGACTTTGACAACAAGTCGATGTCTTTTTGACGACGTCGGACACTACACCTGTTCTTGAAGCTGTTGACAATAGATGCTTCGAGCCTTCGATCACGTGACTTGGCAACTGGTTCCAAGGTTTCACAACTCGTTAGCTGAAAGAAATTCCTTCTAACTAGAGATATGTTATGACAATTTTTGACCGACGCCTAAGAATTTCCGACAGTCTAAAAATTTCCGACTTTTCCAACAGCTTGGGGGTGCTGCAGCACCCCCAGGTATTATTAAAAATAATTCAGTCGTTGACGCTATAGCACCGTTAACACATTTAAAGCACATGCACATGTACACTTATAGATGTTGGTCGTGCCAAGCACTGCAATTAAATATGATTTTACAGCCGACCTGACTGGAACCGAAAACCGATCAGAAGTCATAAAGTGAGAATGTTCTGATACACGTATAGTTAGACTATAATTATTGATGCTGACTTAGAGTTGTTTGCGTCTGTGACGGCAACCTGCGTCTGTAACTTCCTGTTGAGTTTTCAGCACATGTTAATCAATAACTCGTATTATGTCGTACATCACTATACGACGATGAAATGAATATCAGTCTGCATTAAAAAGCACGAAATAAATGTGTCGTTGCAAATATATAGGGTTGGCCACAAAATTACCACAACTGCCCAACTTTCTCCGATTTGCGGGTAATTTTTCAACCATTTTTGCACAACTCTTCCACACCGCACGGCGCATAGTCGCTAGGCCTATACTTTAAATTGACCAACACAGACACACTGACAGACCACGCTACCTGCAACGTCTGTAGCAATACGC
>Ga0209780_1003790_pt1 | contig 11423 bp, 9 predicted proteins | sample WorMetexBAHAMAS2_FD_187384 | JGI IMG/M metagenome (GOLD analysis project Ga0209780, IMG submission 187384) | Marine gutless worms symbiont microbial communities from Max Planck institute for Marine Microbiology, Germany - Inanidrilus exumae... | ecosystem: Host-associated > Annelida > Digestive...
CTTCGCTGGTAAGGGCGTGCTTAACGTTCTAGGCGGAGTCCCACCAAAGTGATTTTTGCAGTTTTAGAGCTATGACTTTGTTGCCCTTACACTTGGTTGTAAACTGACCAGTTTTTACCATTTTATTACTTAAAGGAACGTGTTAAAATTTTGAAATACGTATCGCATTCGAAGTCAGTCACCAGGTGAGCAGCGTTACTGCAGAGCAGTAAAATGGGTTTTGACTGGGCTTAAATGTGCATTTAAAAGACAATGACGCCTTTCCAGATTTCAAGTGCTCTATGTAGTGGCAAACAGTCAGCTTGGTTTTCATCACTGACATAACTGAAATTTCAAAAAGAACTAAACAGAACCGATGAACAAGCATTGAACTAGAAAGTTCTCACTCGAGGTGGCACCGACCAGTTTAGCAACATTTTAGCCGTCCGTGAATTTTCGGCTGGCTGTTACTTATTTCCAGTTTGCAATTCAGATCTGCGTTTTTATCCACGGTGCTGCGGTAACTCTACTTTCACTGGTTCTCTGGTATGGTATTTTTAAAATTAGAATATTGATCAGTTAAATCGTGCCACTATTGAAACAAGATGTCGCCCTAACGGGACGTAACACAACTGGCCCGCCGTCGCGTGCTGCCCCCTGGTGAATTACGTTGCGCCGCCGTGGAGTGTTACAGACGACAGACAACGACAGACGCCAACGAGCTAAACAATACTACCCCTACACTATGTGTACTGTGTAGGCGGACCAGGTCTAAGAAACTAACAAGTTACTATAAAAGAGAATTTTATCTGTATTTCATCTGTTACGAGACTAACAGACTTATATGCGTTACTTTATTCTGTGACCGCCTCATAAGAGTACTGCGTTTTGTCAACAGTTCGGAAGACATACTTGCTGTTGACAGAGCACGGTAGCGCTAGCTTTTACAGAGACAATCTAATCAATGCATTTGCCGAGCAAACACACAGCCTGCGGCATCTCGCATGAAGAAGACAATTGGCGACCGCGAAGACGCTAAAAGTAACCAACCGCGAGTAATCTTAGTAATCGATACCGAGTGATTACACAGCATCTCACCAACCATCTTATTTCGCGGTTCGGTTTGCAGATAAGGTCACATGCTGACGGATCGCGTGACACCGATGCTGCTGCCATAAATGTAGCTGAGCGACGCAGGAATTATAGTAAGTAAGTAAGTAAGCTTCTAAGGAGCACGAAAACAACTATGGTCACAATGCGCCGTGGTCGTCTACAGCCTGAACATAATTATGTACTTTCAGTGATAGATTGAAATGTCTGTAGTTCATGTTCTGTCGTAGATAATATGACGGCAAAGCGTTCCACACACGATGACCAGCAGCAGAGATACTTATGTCGCCGAAGCTGTTGTGTCACATATCCTCCCTCGAAGCTGAGGGCGGCCAGTGTCGGCAAGAAACTGAATATCGGAAACCAGATACTCTTGTGCTTTTCCGGCCAACGATTGGTGCACCAGGCATGCGATCTTGAATTCAATTCATCGACGGGACGGGTAGCCAGTGCAACTTCTGCAAGACTGGAGTAATATGTTCGCATCGGAATATTTTATGATGATATACGTAGTTATGATGAGATTTGTAGGAGATCTGTGGGCTTGTCTAAAATTGCAGGAATGATCATTGACAGACGAAAGATGTGTAATGCTAATATAAATTATAATTGGAGCTGTAGCTCAAGAGCTGTATCAAATATTGTAAATATTCGTAAAGAATGGTACCCGAAATTTTGCCATTAAATAAATCAAAGTCTGTCTACTGCTTTTTCAGATCACGGAATAATTGTCTGTAATGTGCTATCGTGTAGTTATGGCTTTATTCAGGCACGCTCAAAATTGTTATACGAACCTTCACCTTTCTAACTGGCGCTATAAAAATGACTGCTTTGCGACTCACCTGACAAACTATGCAGGTCTTGTTAAAACTGACTTTGCAATAAGTTTGCTTAATTTCTAACGGCACCATCAGAGAGTGTAACAAGAGTTGCGCAGTTTGTAAACTGTTACTGTTGTCTAAACATATATAAACCGCATTAAGTGTCCTCTGGCTGACATTTAACAGACAACATCGTGAGTTTTTTAAATTGTTATATCAATCGTTGTTTATTTAAGTATGTATAACCTTCCATTGGTCACGTCACGCTGTTTAGCCTAGGTTTTAATCTTTCCATGTTTTAGCCTTTATATCAGTTCATATTCCGTTTCATGCTTAGTGCATTATATTTTACTCTTTTTTATTTGTGTTCTTCCTGTAACAGTGTGCGAATGTCACATTGAAATAAAAGGCTACTTACTTTACTTACTTACTTCTTCGCTTAACTTAAACGCAATGTTTGTCAGTGGTCCAGATCACGCATCATTGTTCAGAGAACATCTGTGTGAAGATACGCACGACCGTGGTGATGTCTGCACCTCACACAAAACAACTGTCGAAAGTAGCCACCTGGTTCGCACAAATCTCACAAAAGCGAGCGTTCCCGCAAGGGACTGGTGCGAAACCCTCACGTGGTGCCATGAGGCAAATTGCAAAGCAGTCGGCTTCGGTGACTTCTGCATCTGTCATCTGGCAGGTCCCGGCGCCGCACACGTCGTCACAGAAGACGCCGTCGATTGGCTGTCGTATGTCATCGTCGTCGTTGTAGGTGTCGCGTTTGTAAATTGCATTTACATATAAATTATATTTAGCCTACTTACTTACTAACTAGTCTAACTTTCTTATACTCAGTCCGTCATTGTCCGGTCCATCAATGTCCATCCCGCAATGTCCATTGTCCATGTCCACTGCTGCGAATTTGTCTGTCATTTCCAGTCCGGAGGTGTCCACTTTCGCTTTTCACACAGTCGACTACTGGCCTATCCATTATCCTAAATATAACACTAACTCTAACCACTATCCTAACCCTAACCTTCAAGAATTTAATCGACTCATCGCTGGTGCAGAGTCTACCTATTTCCCAAATATCATGAAAATTCAACCATAAGTTTTGAGTTTTCCTGTTCACAAAAAGATAAGCAACAGACACAATAACAAACGAGAAAAGACTTCACTTGAAGTCGCATCGACCAGTGTAACGATATTTTTCGTCATGTGACCTTCAATTTGACCTTTGACCTTGATCCAAGAATTCGACCTAGATTGGGTTTAGGTTGAGCGTTTTTCTGAATATCTAGATCAAACGTCTTTTTCGGTCGAAATTTATCGCATCAGCACATAGACACACACACACAGCGGACCGAGCTCACCGTCCGGACCACTAAAGCGGCCGATGATAAACGGCGTTGAAGTATTAAGTGGTCGCCAGCGCAATGTCCAGACTCCGGAGTCCTTCCGATTATGAGTAATCACAGCATCACGCCATTGGTAAGAAACAGGGTTACCATAGCAACACGATGCCGCTTCAGCAGCTGCGGACTCACGTCGCGCGTCCGGCAGTGCGAGAAACTGCGGAGTGAAAGCGAACTGGATTTTTCAGGCTTTGCTTGCCTCGAAACCGGACGGTCTGATGGACGTTCGATAATCAGTCTAGCACGTACGTAGGCAGCTGAAGCAGCTGTGCAATTAGCGATAGCGTCGACGATAAATAGCACACACGACACCACACGTCCTGCAGCTGCCGTCTGAAGCAGGGTTAATCCTTCGTACGGATAAAACATGAAGATTACTTGGCAAAACATTGACGAATCACGGACACAGAATAGCCCTCGCTCGAGGTCGCATCGACCGATTTGCGGCTGCTGTTACTTATTTACAGTTTCCTATTCATGTCTGCTTTTCTGCCTCGTTACCGTTACTGGTTTCCCAATTTTACTTTCACACTTTTAGCCGAAAAAAGAACGTTTCCGCATGTGACAGTGTACTTTGACCTTTGACCCTGACCTTCAAACTTGACCTACATATGGGGTCAGCATGAACCACCTTTCCAAATATTTAGGTCAAAGGTCATTTCGTTTAGTATATGTACCACCGAAGTTTAAAGTTGTCGTCCGAAATTACACATACAGACAAACACACAGCTGATTGCTCTTTTTTAGTTTTGTATATTGTGAAGCTTTTAGTCTTGTATATTGTGTAGTTTTTGAGTCTTGTTACAGTATTGCATAGGCCTACTTGTGTGTTTTTATCTGATTTTCTGCTTTGATGTGGCTGCCATATTGGCGTAATAAACGATTATATACGGCCACAAACTGGTCGGTGAAAGTAGCAATAAAGTTCTATGTATGATATACGATGCAGATGCTGAGTGACGATGCGAAAACCTGGAAGCGTCATGAATGAAGCCGACGATTATAGCGTGTGAGATGACTAGTTACTGCACAGGCACTGTACAAATTGACGGGAAGAAAAGTGCTCGTGGATGTGGGTGCTTTGAAGACTGTTAATTTGGATGGCGGATAAGACGTGCTGAGACAAACCATTCCAGCAATGAACGGCAGCAGTCGGAAACGCCCGTTCACAGATGGCGGAACGGCGCGTGACAAAGTTGTCGAACGATGGGATGAAAAGGGAGTAGTGTAGCCGCATTTTCATGCATTACATGCAACCTTCGTTGTTATCGCTCTACTTCAACAACCTTAAGCAAGTTGTTCACACCCACGTACCTACATGCAGGTCGCAGTGGTCTTGTGGTAGCGTGAGCGTATCACGACAGCCACTGCGATAATACAGCTTTCGGCACGGGCTGCACACTCTTACTGCAGTGCCTAGGTCGACTCAGCCTTCCGCCCTCTGTGGGACGGTAAAATGAGTGTCAGCTTACGGGCTGAGTGTTAATAAATGGCGATGGTGGATGTGGATGGTAGCAGCCTACCGGCGGAGTCGGATTCACAGCCCAAGTCGGTTGGCTTGGTCTGACGGTTGGCGGTCACCTGGCTCTTAGTCAGCATTCATCAAATGAACTGGGTAAACTCTCGCAATAACAGCTCCATAAATATTATCGTGGTTATTATTAATATTATTATTTTGAGTGCGCATTTTAGCTTCATTTTACGTCACTAATCAAGTCATGACCGCGTGAAATATGAACAGGCTTGATACTGGGCGTTGCATAACAGAACTAATTACCAACAGGATTGGCGCCGGGCAAACAGCGGGTATAGGCTACTGCATACGCGCGGACGTCGACGAATGTGTCGAACGTATAGATGAGTTGCTAAAGTTCACCTTAATCAGCGCCCGGGTATGGTCTTCGGATCCCTAAGCTGTGCAAAATTTTGCATTTTGCAATATATTCGTTCTGCATCGGCGTATTTCTTGCGAAATTGTTACGAAATTCTCAGGATTAACCCACTTTAGCAGCTCAACGTTTCCAAAATAGCTATCTAATTCAGGGATTCGACGCCAGGCTGGCTAACCGACCATTTTTAGTTTTTAATTTCTGCCGAAAGTCAAAACTAAAAATGGTCGATTAGCGAGTCTGGCATCGAATCCCTTGGTCACTGTCTTCATTTTGGCACTCTGGGCAAAAGTGGGTTAATGGTCGTTACTGGTCTGCGTTTATACGTAAACGCGTATAAGTTGGACGATTTTGCTTGTCAGATAAAAGTAAGAAAGCTTAGAAAGGTATAAACGACTGACCTCGGTGGGCGCACTTCTTTCAAATTTTAGGCCCCTAGCGGCAAAGCCAGCTAAACCACTAATGAGATCTGAAAAAAATAGGAAATGCATCATAGGTGAGACTGCTGCCATCATGGCGAGTCAGTGGGTATTGGACTACGCATGTTCGCGGATAGCGAGGAAGTTTGATGTTTCTGGCGTTCATGCGTCGATTTGGACGCCGTTTTCTGATCACTAGATTGCCACTTGCCACTGGAAGGTATCGTGCGGACGTGCTCTTATTTCTGTCCTTCAGATACAGTACTGCCGCCAAAGTCTAGCAAGTAGGGGGCCAAAAAGAGTTTTAGGGGGCACATAGCGAGCGATACATTAGGAAAAGCCCTAACCAGAGCCTGGCCCAGGGGACAATTTTTCTTGTGGGGCAGTCGGCCCTGGCCCTCGCTAGCGCCGGCGCTGTTCAGATACCTCGAGTTTTCGATTTCGACACACAGACACATACCGTGGACCAGCGCTAGCGAATTGGGCACATTACGCAGCGACCTCTGCCTTCAGCATCTACTCTGCTGCTGCTGCTGCTGCAAGCCTACCGCTCATTGTAACAAATCACCTGACCGTTTCGACCTACTAGAAAAAGCTCCGCCTCTATCATAAGCTTCGACTAGCGTTACAGCTTCAGGCTATCTATAGTTTAGATACTGCATTTGCTATTTTTCCGACATCACGTTTACTTACGATCACCGTAACTAATTAAACGAGACGAACTGACATACCCTTTCTTTTGTGCAACTTCCTCAGAGAAAACGTTTCCGAAAACTTTTAACTAACCTGCAGGAGAACAGAGTTTCCGTCTGCGAACATCAGTTGTATGCAGTCTTTTTGTCCGGCATCCCACGGAGATAACGTTATAATGTCAACAATGTCTACATAACGTATGCCCGTCTCCATGAAGCCTTGAGTCTACACAGTAATAACACATTTCGATTATTATTCATCTCATTCGTGTCTGGCTCATCTTCTTCAATTTCAACCGCAAGTGTAAGACTATTAACATTTTACAACAAGTATGTCGGACCAGCTTACTGTCGAACCGAAATGTACGCTGGCCGCGTCGCATTCGTCCCCCACATGAGTGACGGCGAGCAAGTCGTCGGGAGAGACAGGGATATACAAACAGACGGACGGATGCAAACCGATACATTATGTTTTCCGCTAGACGCGGCCAGCGTAAAAAGTAAAAAAAAAACAAAATGTGAATTATAATTACCGCTACGCAGTAGCAGATCAAATTAGCCAACACAAACTGTACACTTAGAACTTGCATCGCTCGCATTTACGGGGCGACATTATGACATATAATACAGTGGGTCAGACTAAAGCCCGAGACTGCATGATCTTAGTGAAAGACAAAGTGATTCAGTATATATCGAAACTAAACATCGCATAAAATTTGAACGAATAGGTGATATTTAAATTGCATTGTCGCATGTAAAATAATAAATCAAACTTACGAGTAGCAAATCGAAAATAATACAAAATATATATATAGTTATTCGGTCGGCCGTCTATGATGTCTACCTTTGTCTGGGAACTTGCCGCTAACCGGGCCAAAATGCATGAAATGAAAAGGTAGGGGATGTGCAAAGCTGGGTCAACGTTGACTGTCAAGAAAATGAGGTCTGCTGAGCTGTTAGCTTCAACCCTAACCTTCGTTTTCTGGGTAGCTTCGCTCCCTACACTAACCAGGACCGAAGGACCCGGAACTCACGAGAGATTGGCGCCAATCCAGCGCCAGATTTACAAAATGTAGGGCCCTGTTCGACACAATAGGGCTTTGGCCTTCCCTTCTCTTTCACTCTTCATTGTTTAGCGATGCCCTGCTATTCAGAATGTGGGGCCCATAAATTTGTGGGGCCCTGTTCGGCCGAACAGTCTGAACACCCCTAAATCCAGCCATGTGCCCCAGACGGTATTACTAATAACCGCAACGGACCCAAAAACGACCAAACGGACCATAACGGAGTTGGATTCGACCACAATAGACCCATTGTGGACATGGGATTAACGTTATGTCCACAGTAGGTACACTGTCGTCGAATCCGTTGTGGTCCCTTGTGGTCCTTTTCGGGTCCGTTGCGGTTTATATCGCGTCCAGACCCGCTATTCTCTAACCTTCAAGATTTTCGATCCACCAATGCTTCGTGTGCTTTTTAGCGACCGCGTATACCTGCCCACGGAGTATATCGGTCGCTTCTTGCAATAGCTTTTCTCCGGAGGCGCATATCGCCATAAATTAATTACCACTTTTACGCAAACTAATTTCGGCGTTACAACTAGTTTTAAAGCCACGCGACCTCGAAAACTGTCGCCCCTAGTAACGACTGGCCGTTTGGGCGTGAATAGGCATTGTTTATTGTGTCCCCTGAACTCAGTGAAGTCGACCCAGTAGTTTATCTCAGTACTTGCTGAGCTCTTGTTTGAAGATGACATCGACGGCGGCAAATGATGACTCGCAGTCAGCACTGACCGTTGTGGAGTACAGCTCGACCGGGCCGAGAACGAGATGATGCGTTTCCCACCGGCGTAGACATCGAGAATTCATGATCTTCCTGATGACAGTCCGTGAGTCGTTCAGCCGACAAATGTTGGCCTCGCCGTCGCTTAGCAACCGGAGCTTTGCAACCGATGCGGAGGACGGCGAGCTAGGCGCTTGTACGTAACGTAGCGCCGTTATAAGTTCCGCGGGCGAACCTCCTCCGCATACCTGCAGCACAGCAGTGTGACAATTGACCGCATGTCGATAAACAGAATAAGCCGGCAATCGCAAGAGTGCATAAACCCACGCTGGCAGTTTTTGTGCCTTATGGTTTTTACCTTTGACCTTTTGACTCCAAAATAAATGGTTTTCCAGGACTCATGGGGAACATTTCAACGTCAAGTTTGCTTTTGCTGATCTTAGCTGAGACGGTTTTCAGATGTCGTGCAGAAAAACAGACAAACGCCAGTAAAAAAACCCAACCTCGCGACTGGCGTGAGCATGGGTAATCCCATGGGTAATTATTTACTTTGTTAATTGTTGTGAAAAGTTCGCAACGAAGTTTTCGAGCCACTGTGCAAAGTTACATAGCGGTAGCAATACAAATTTCTCCAATATATCACTGCTGTCATCTTTTATAGTTCTTCGATAAAGGAAGATAACAACGTTTTGGGAGCAGGCCTACGACAGTTCTCGTGGGCGAACCGGAAGTTCCATGCGGTCAACCCGCCTGGGGACCAAATCCGAACACGCTATGTGTAACAGATATCTTTACACTACAGCCAGGAGTCACGCAAACACATAAACGACGAAACACTTTCGGCAGTATAGAAATTGTTAGATTGGATTCGGAGAGCGTGAACTAGAATAATTGATAAATGCTGAGGAAGATAGGCCTAAAGGTCACAATGACGGATCAGCTAGGATGACACACACAACGACAATGAAAAGCGGTTACCAACAAACATGACTTGTACACGTCGTCGGCGAACAGAGATGTGCGAAATACCGCGGTATTTCGAAATAAGGCGGTACTACTTGCCAAACGATTAAGAAAATCACTGCAGTTTCTTAAGTAGCGTTCACACTGTGGCCGGAACGCGCGCGTACGTGAGAGTACTCGCGAATACATTTACGCGCGAATTATTATTTACGCGCGTAACGGCCGTCGACGGCCGTAGCGCGTCGTCGATGGCGGTCGACCGCGATCGAACGTGTGCAAACGAGGGGGACGGTCTCAAAAACTAGCATTGCTAGATGCTCGAACATCATCGACGGCGTACACACACCGTCGACCGCCCATGTTAGCGGACACCTTCAGTGTTAGTGTGGCACATGAATATCATGACGTTTGAATATTATGTCATAAATGATGTGTTAATTGCGCAATAGCCTAATAAAAAATGTAAAGAATGGATAGCAACAGCAGTAGTGATGTAGACGTCGTTCTCGCATATTATTTACACGAAAATCGTCAGTAAAAACGCTCTACTGAAATCTAGCAATGCTAGATATTTGAGACTGCCCCCCCCCCGGTCGATAGCGGTCGACCGCCATCGACAACGTTGAACGTCGGTCTTTGGCCGGCGAACTTTCCCTGTCATGCGCTCGACTGTAGCTGATGGGTGACCACTTATCTGGATAAACCGTCCGCTATTGGTCAACCAACCAGGCCAACTCAGCCTTTCATCCGTACGGGGTCGATAGATGAGTAATAAGTTACAATTGGATGTCTTCTACCTGAGTTAGGGTTGGCGCCATCTGGTGAACGCAAACATGATGTATTTGTAGATAAAACTGTGTGATCCATGTCTGAGCGCATGTTACTGTAGCCGTGGCTCGTTCCTCTTCTGACAACAATGCGACATGTTATGACTTCCGGCTTTGTGGATGATGTCATTTTTTCACATAATAAAGCGAATGGGCGAGAATCACAGTCGAGGCGTATGTTTCGTTGAGTTCGCCATGTGGCGGTACCGGGGGTGAAGTCTGCATCTTCTTTGGTTTTGTTCTTGTTCTTGTGTTACCTTTTGTATTATGTCGTGAGTTACAACCTGTTGGCGAATAAAGAACAAAATTGCTACCATCAGTCCGTCTTCTAAGAAGTTGTCCTTATTTTCAGGATCTTGCTCAAGATAAAGGCAAAATTCACATTTACGTTTGATATGTGCTATTATATATTTCTCATTTACTTACTTCTTCAGTTACTTATGTCCTGATGTTCGTAGTGGATCGTAGGCGAGGTGTTTCATCAGTTTTCTGAGGCCATGAGCCAAACGCTGTAAGGAAGGGCGGCGATCCAAACACCTTGGTAATTTTTATGTTCACCGAGCGTCGCAGCTGGTAGCTGGTAGCAAATTAACGCTGTCGTTCTCGAGCGTAATGAAAATACCTGCCGCAGCCGACTGCCGTTAGACACCGGCAAATTAGAGCGACAACGCGGCGGTCGCGCGAACGTTACCTTGCAGAGCTGTAGTGTTGACGGTAAGCCTGACGCGAGGGTGTGACAACTGTTGCCGAGAGCCGACGACGAGGAATGGGGAGGGACGACGATGGAGGAGGATGGATACGTCTGGTGATGGAATTGGAGACCGATGAGCGCAATACCCGTCTCTTCGGCGCCGCCGGGAGTCGCCGCCGGTGCCGATAGATCGTCGTCGCAAGACGTGAGCGAGTTGTCGCCGATCGAGGCCTCCTCGTCCGCGCCGGCTCCGGCTGCCGTCGCTGAAGCATCGCTCTCTGTCTCGCCGGATCCACTCGCTGCCATTCCACCTGTCGAGTCTGCTTCCATGGCAACCGTGACGCTACTACAAAACGCACAATAAAAATGCGAACTTCGCAGTGGCGTATCTATACGATTGGGGGCATGAGGGGCCATGCCCTCTCCCGGGATTTGGGCTTGACCCAGGTTGTCCACCCACTTTTCATATACACTAGGTCTATAACGTGACAAATATACTACCGGAGTAGTTGCTCCGCAAGTCGTGCAAATTAGCTACAGTCAAAATTCTCCTTATACACCTCGAGTCTTTGCCCTCCCCCATATTTAGGTTGGTCCCGAAATAGTCCCCCACCTTTTGAGTGCTAGAAACGCCACTAGAGTTTTGCACGGGAGCGGGAGCAGGAATGTCCCGCGGGAGTCCCACGGGATTTCCCGCAGGATCAGGATTGAAATTTAGAAAAATCCCGCGGTATAAGCGGGAACGGGACTGCAAATTGCGAGGCTCCCGCGGTAGCGGGATAAACTTTCGCGGGACTCCCGTGGAAACGGGAAGTCGACCGCATGGGGAGTTTAGATATGT
>Ga0209780_1003791_pt1 | contig 11423 bp, 11 predicted proteins | sample WorMetexBAHAMAS2_FD_187384 | JGI IMG/M metagenome (GOLD analysis project Ga0209780, IMG submission 187384) | Marine gutless worms symbiont microbial communities from Max Planck institute for Marine Microbiology, Germany - Inanidrilus exumae... | ecosystem: Host-associated > Annelida > Digestive...
GCCCCCAGGTCCCTGTTGTGGCCCTCCACTTTAGTTTCACATTTGTTTGTGGCCCTAGCTTTGAAATAATTAAGTTGTGCACCCATGATATACATGTAAAATGAATGATATATAGCTCTACTACAATACAAGTAAAAATTCATAGATCTGAACCAAAACTTTATTACCTTTAATATTTATTACTACAATGGTTAACTGATAGTAAACAACTAACGAACTTCTTGTTCGTTTTGACAGACGCTTTCGTGTGAATTCAGTAAATTAATTTTCTTCAACAATTTTTTGGAACAGAAACCTTGGCTCAGACATTTAACACGTCAATGACCTTCTTCACTTCATCAACCAACAGCGTCAAAGCAATTAACATGCAACTGATTACTCAGACATTCGTCATTTTATATTCAACACTCTACTATAAAAGACACCCGAGGGTTAACAGCCCAGTGAATATGACAAAGTGCACATGTACTTACTTGCCAAGCGAGAACACGCTAACATCAAATTCATCAGGTGCTAACGACCTCACATCTTTGTACCTACAGACAGTTTAGTTTCAACAGTCACTGTCAAATTACCAACAAGACACCAGCATCAGAAACTGATGAGTGGGATAAACACACCTACCACAACATTGTAAGAAACTCTACTTTCTACAAAACCATCTCGGCCTGTAGAACTAAATTAAATGAAAACATGACTAGATGTCTGTATTGTGTGGAATGCCTAATAATGAAGTGTTTGGAAAAGCAATACGTACAATCGATCTTTGAAGCCTGAAAAGAGACAACATCCGCCAGACAAGATGATGTTGTTGTACAAATGAACATGCATTTCTGACATAACAACACATTAGATACACTTACAGTTCACGCCTCACAAGGCTTCTATTTAACACAAAATTAAGTGAAACTTGCTGAACCAAACCGTTCTCATATTCTCATTTTCTGATGAGCAATATAGTGCCGGTTTTTCCACCACAAATTAATCTCCCATTAACGTTAATGGGTGATTAATTTGCGGTGGAAAAATCGGCCCTCAGTCTCAAGTACAACACATCCACAGATAACAAATGCACAGATAAAAGTTGAAGAAAAATATCAGATGTCTGTAGTAACCAACACGATGCAATGCCAAATACTGACTCAAACCAACAGACAAAACTGTGTAAATTAGTAACACGTATGTGCGTCCTTGTAGTACTCGGACGAAAATGTACGCTGGTCGCGTCGCGTGCTGCCCCCTGGTGAGTCAGTGTAACAAGCAGTTAAAACTGACTCAAGCAGACACCGACTACAGGGTGGTCCCATAATTACCAGACTCTTTAGTTTTTCATATTGTTCGTCCTAAATAATTTCATGAAAAGATGATTAATGACAAAGTCCATTGATCTGAGATCTTGCTCGGCAGCGTGAGTTTACGTTAATGATGTGAAACTTTCCATGCAGCACAGTTTGGTGCACTTTTACCTACAATTTCATAAAATTAAGCTGTATATTGCAAACGTTAAACAGCAAAAACTGAAGTGTTTCAGGTGTGTTTCTTTGTAAACATATAAAAGATTCCCAGTATACGGTCCTACATTGTCGCTCATAAGATGAGGACACATCGTAAATGAACCTGGCGGAGTCTGAGAGATGGTGTGAATGACAGCCTCCGCAACTCCCATCTCGTGTATGCCGATGTCAGATGGATGAAACAAAAGCTCCGGGATGGAAAACCGCTCCAGGTTCATACGTATTACCTGTAAACCACAGAGTCACAGTAAAAATCAGAAGGCAATCAGAGAGTCCACACCTCTGTGGAGCTGGAAATAAACTGCTGCATTTGCAAGAAATCACTAATTTACTTATCAAAGACATGTTATTAGGTAGGTAATGACATTACCTTGCAACATCTAACTGTGACAAAATATAAACAGAACAGCAAGAGATAATGTCACATAGTAATTCCATTTCAGTTTGGCTATAAGCTCCCACAGCAGGTCATTTTATCAACAGTCAAGACTCAAGAGTTCCAAATGCCTGTTATTTTTTCTAATTTTATTTCCTAAACACGGACCCCGTGATAAGTCTAGACAACTGTTCTAAGACTACACATCAAGAAATAAATCCAGAACAGAGTTCATAATAGCCAGATTCACAACGGCAAGCATAAAGACGGGTTCACAATGGCAAATGTCACACGCTGATAAAATGTAAAAGTGAAACAAAACAAAGTAAGTAACACGGATGTGATTATCTGAAAAGTCATTGCATCTGAATGATTGAATTCTGCTTGTAACCTGCTCGTTGCCGGTGCCTGCTTCACCAGGTGTGCGAACATGACCTCGCTTTATATGCGTGTAATCAGGTAGAACGTAATCACGAACAATCCCATTGCTGGCTCCTTTCTTTCTGTACACGTCACACACCATAGAGTTGCACTACGTTCACAACTACCAGTACTGCACAGATACATCTAATTATGATAATAGTAGGATATCATGTCAAAACAACCGGCATTCATCAGTGACAATCTCCACCCTATCAAACCATACAAACAGAAATACTGTAACAGTTCATTGGTAAAACACCATGTCTTATTTGCCGTCTTGAAAATGTCTAAGGCCACACTTAAATCTTTAGGTGCTGTGACAATGAAATAGATATTTCATCTCCATGTCAACGGCCATCTTTCAGCTAAACCTGTGTTAGCAGCTTCCACCCTGAATCCTCTTTGTGCAGTCGTCTGGGGATAAGTGGCATTTGGCTTTTTTGCAGGCCAGATATCTTTGCTGTCGACACTGTAAAAGCACTAAAAGAATTAGTTTTGATGTTCCATGAGAAAGTGAAAACTGCAAATGCTACCGACAAAAACAATAACAGTAATATGGCCGAGGGTATTTACACAAGACGTGAAAACTCAATGATTGACTGAGTTAAAGTTTTACGTCCCACTCGATACAAAATGGGTCATTTTGGAGACGTTCTTCCCAGCCAATGTCTTGACTTGGTACTGAAGAAACTAAACCCAACACAACAAAAGCAAGCAACACAGGAATAAAATGATCTAAGCTAACACTAGAAACACGCAAATAATGGTAAACCTAAACAAACACACATAAACAAAATCTAAACCTAACTAACATGCAAAATGTAAGAACTGTTCACACATGTGTGTGCAAATCATTGTGCACAACTATTGTACACAACACAGCACAGAACAGTTCTGATTATTTTACCTCCTAACTTTCCCTACCAGAGCTCTCGAGAAGACCTCCATGGCGACCACGCTCCACCTGGCTCAAAAACATTAACAGTGACCTGACCTTGTTTGACACGACATGACCTCGTTTGACATGGAGCTGCTAGAGGCAAGAGATGCAGCCCAGAATCGACCTTTCTGGAGAATGCTGGCTTCGTATAGCGCTACGCACCCATAGTGTTGCATGCTAATTGGATTGGAACCCCGTACAGCTCAGACGCTATCTTTTCACAAGACGTGAACAGAGAGATATAAAAACTAAGCTAATCATTATCGTCGTCCGTTTCAATGGCCGTCTTCCTGGTTCCTCGCTGTGTTTCTTCCTCCAACCGTTCACTGTCTACGAGTCAGCTGGGTGAGTAGCAACAGTTATCAAATGTCAAATGTCACGATATCAGATGATATCAATTATATCAACATGTAAATGAAACTGAACCTCGCTGTTTCAACGTCGGCATAGAAATCGGACGTAACATAGCAAGTGTCTTCTTTCATTTGATTGACAACATGTGTCTCATCCATCACCATCAACTGCCTGACAAAACAGTGATGTCCATTTTAGCACACCACAGTTCAACTCTGTATCAAGGTTTCTTTTTCAAGATTCGGCAACCGGGCAACGGTAATAGTACACAACAATGGATGATCAACGTCAAAAAATGAGAAAATTTCAACGCCTTGTGAAACATGCAGCAAACTCTATGTACTTTAAATGTGATCTATGCTACAGCAAATAACGTAACTCAGTTGAAACAATGTGTCACCCTAATGGGACGTAACCGTACTGGCCTGCCATGCAGTGTCGGCCACCCGACCGCCCACACGTTCGGCGGCCGGCCGGCATTGTTACAGACGACGACAGACGACGCCAGCAAGCAAAACATTATTGGCCCATTAAGCGGGCCAGTAATGAACTAAATCAAAAGACATCACATCATGGAATGACGGCAGCTGTGAACTAGAAGATGACTTAAGGCTAGCGTCGACGTGGATGTCTTTGCCACCTTGATGGCCTGCTGTGACCTTGACCTTTGACCTTCAGAATCTAACCAGGTCATCAGTAGGGGATAGTAAATATTCAGTGTACGTTTCATCGAGATTGCTCAAGCCACTCATGAGATATCATGGTAACAATATCTATCTGGACGAACAAATGCACAAATGAATGAAAAGATAAACATAGCGAATGGACCACCAAAAACATAGTGACTGCCTTGGACGACAAAAAAAACACACAAAACACAACTTCAATGAATGACAAAAATAATGGAAAATACACCGACCTGTATGAGATGACTTCTTTGAGGTGGTTTGTTAATACTTTTCCACCTATGTCAATTCTGAAAGACACACAAAGGTATAAAAAATAGCAAGTTTATCAGACAACAGTAAAGCAAAGAGATGAATTCTCCAAATCACTGACTGCTTATGACATCTGCTGCCACTACTTTCAGACTGTGTTTACATGGTCTGTTTTTCCACACGGTTGCTCCTGGCTGGATTTGGTTGGTGTTCCAAGAGAAAACATTAGCAATAAACAAACAACGAACAAGCACTAAAGGGAATTTTAATTATCAAATTAAGTTCAAAATTTAATAGCAAAATCTTTCAAAAGATATGGCACTACTACTACTACTACTAAACACTTGTAACAGTGGAGTACCTCCTGATTGCTTTGCGGATGGGCCGGCCATCGTAGTAAGGAATAAGATGTGTGAATGAATATCCACAGTCAACAACCAGACAACAAGGTCCCGGTGAAGGACTCAAGTCAAGCTCTCGACAATATTTGTACTGCGACAGGAAACTCGCTACATATCAACATAATCAGCAGTGTCTCATTTGCATAAAACTGCAATATCACTACATATTCATTCATTATCATCATCATCATCATCATCATGCGACATTTATAGTGCACCTATTACAGACTAACGTAAGAACATAGGTTCAGGACAATAAACGTAATAAAAACTAACATAAGAACATATATGCTAAATAAAAGTCAATAAAAAGTGATTAAAAACCGACACAGAAACGTCTGGGATGCGTAAAACACGAACTGATAGTTTACTGAGTGTGAATGTCGAACGCCAACCCAACAAGATAGGTTTTTAGCTTGTTCTTACTGTCACACATTTCATAATTATCATTATATACTTTAATATAATCATCACCAGAATTGAAGGGCACTTAATTTTCCTAAAATCATGCAGTAACCACATTTTAAATCAATTTTTGTGTACTAACACTTAAAAAGTTAAATAGTCGACTGTTATAACTTTAAGAATATAATGTATTCATCACACAATAAACAATTAATGCACAACAGCAGACCAGACAACAAGCATTTTTTCTAATTAAGACAGATGCAAAGTCATATGACTATCATATAAGGCACCTGTGACAGATAAAGCAGAAGGCAGGAAGTACCTTGTACCTTGTACCTTGGCTACAATACTGTCAGAGTTTTGATCCTTTATAAAGCTCAACAGAGTATATAAATAACAGGTGCTTCAAACGCCATACAATAGTCCTAATTCTAGCCTGATAGCAACTGCATCAGATTAATTAAAACTATTTTGTCTAGTCGAGTAAAAACACTTACGGTTGCACAAAAGGAGAAACTGAAACTGGTAGTCTTCAAACAACACCTCTGTAAGGGCTTCACGGATTGACGTGAAATTGAAGTATGGCTCAGTTACAATTGCTCCACACTCATCAAAATTCACCTAAAAGGGATCAGCACAGACAGTCACAGAAATTTATATACATCATGCAGAACTGCACACACTAAACACAACAATTATTATACTAGCACTAAACGCATTGTCGAAAACTGAAATCCTCCTATGTAAACTTAGTTTCCATCTTGTATGGTTTATGTCATTCATACATCGACATATTTCCGTAAAACTGCTTCTTTCCACAGCACTGCCATATGAGCTCCCAGCGAGGGAGCTCCCACAGAAATGTTTGTTTCAAAAAATCGTTCACTGACTACAACACATTGCTGACTGCTTAATGATGTCCTGTGCAGTGTGACACAATACACCAGTCTAACGGATGGACAGACTGATGAACAGATATGTCTCCATACACAACATAATGCATACACATTCATACAAATGTGTTGCATACGCAATGCATAATAAAAATTAAAATACAAAAAATACTTTACTGCCAATCGTTCTTTGCTGAAAAGATGATCCCATACTTGCCTCTCAATGTCCCAGTTCACCAAGTAACCCTGTTATGTACACATTACAGTACTTTCAAATGGCAACAAGTTGATCATACAGTATGTAAACCATAATATTCATAATCTTTAATATTCACAGAAAAGAAAACAAGCAAAATGTTGTTATTTGAAAACAAATGCTACTAATAATGTATAACCTTCTGAAAAGCCAGCAAGTAGTATAATCCAGACAAATCTTTGCAATCTTCAATCTCATCTGACACGAACACTCTTGTACGTACACTTTTTGCTTTAATTACACAGTTTGGCACAACCCTGCACATAGAAAACATCTACATACTGATTGCAGCCAGTATTAACAATCCACAGTGCTTCACGTTTCTTGCTACTTATGCATACAGTTACACCTGAGCCAAGTACACATAGCAAGCTCATAAAATGACAAAAAATTACAAAGGCACTCCTCATTGTCTATTTTGCTCCTCGCTAAAATTTAGGTGTTCGTGTAAACACACTGTCATTAAAACACACACATACACTATAGTAAATATGATCATGTCCTGTATCTGTAGATGATTTGTGGTCAAAATGACCAAAACCTAAGAATCATTATGCATCTTTACAGTCTCCATCATCTACCGCAGTATTTTTCTGATAAGGTCAGTAGGATAAATAGAGTTAGGATTAGGGTTAGTGTAAGGGTTAGGGTCAGGTTTTAGGGTTATGGTTAGCGTATTACGCTGAATTTCAACGCTCTTTATCTGTTGCAGGTTTACGTTTTACGCTTTTTATCCACAGCCTCAATTGTACAGCGTCGTCGGTAAGGAAATACAGAGCAAAAGTTCACACAATTTTAGACAATCATAAACAACGGAAAAATAATATTTCCATTCTTAGCTTAAAAATAATTATAAACCTTGGTTCTTCTTCGGTAGAATAACCTATTTTAACTGAAAAACCACCATTATCTATCACCACAGCCATTCCTAACGGAAATAATTTAACAACGCGATGAACACGTAACGGGTAAAGCTAGACTTTAATTAAAAATTGAAACCAATGCACTGTCACGTAACGCAACATGCCATGAGCGCAGTGGACTTCCCGAAACTAAATACTGGAAGTCCCTTTCCGGAGTTTCCTTGAATTACCCAAAATCAGCATCATTATTAAATTCCCACCAGAAATTCCTGGAAATCGAACAAAATCAGAGTTCAACTTTGTAACAGTACTGTTCATTGCTAATCCCGATGTTCGTTATGTTGTGAAGTGCAACGCAAATTCATAGATAATAAGTTTTATTTCGATTATGTAAAATAGCCGATCTCTAACTTTTATTTATTGTCGTTCTCAGTTGTAAGGCTGAAATTATTTTTCTTAACGTCTGACCCATTTAATTATTTCCGGTGCACCGTGTAGCTTAACTATCGGTTCGTGCAAATTAGGCTTAGCTAAAACCAATCGTTGAGTTGACGCAAGGCTCGATCCGTTAACTTTATGTAGGCCTATCTAGAATTGTTCCTTTTGGCTGTTGACTCCACTATATAGGGCCTATATAGATGAGTAAATTTACTCTTTCATGGCTAACCTCGATCAATGTTTTCTGGCTTCGGTGAATTTGATTTCCGCCAGTCATCAGGAGTGGTTATGTGTAAAAACAATACTAGGCTAACAGAGCGAGCATCGACTGAGAGTCTGAGATTAACCATGGGTATAGACCTGTGGATGGTTACTGGTTAAGTTGGTTATATCGTTTAAGTTTCCCAGGTTTTTTGCATTTAATGCCTCGAGTCATTCTATAAGAACCGAGGTTCTATTTAAATTGTACTAAGTAGCTAATAATAATAATAATACGCCAAGTTATAATCGAGTCAATTCCGCATATTCTGTTACAGCAATATACGTGTACTGCTTGTTAATTCCAGGTAACAAGCTAAACAAAGTAAAGAGATGAACGTTTTCAAATGTTCATCGGTTTTTCGTGTAAACTAGGTAATAGAACGGGTTAAACCTAACGTTGCCTCCATAAAACGAAATAGCGACATTATATTGTATCTATATGATATCGTATTGAAATTGCATTTCTGATATCTAGATAAACCCACTAAAACCGCCTTAAATATTCTACGTCAAAACTAATTAGGGATTTCCATGCAATAGACCTACTTTCACTTTCAAATATTATATTATGTTATGTGTGGTAGTTGAATTGTTCGAAGATTATTTTACTAATTTCTTAATACAAGTGGAGATTAGTGGAAGACATGGAAACGAGTTGTTGTGCGTAGTCCATATACAGCTCGTGTTATCTCAATAATCGGCAGATCTCCGCGCGAACATGACGAATTTTATCTCGATGTAGAATTAGATCCGAGCTGATCGACTTGAAGGCGTTCGGTGATTCGCTGTCGTATGTAATTAACTGAGACTTGTCGCAAAGTTCAGTGAGTTGAATTGGTCTCGAGTCGACGAGTGGCTTTCGAGATCACGCATAACACAATGGCCGGTGCCGTGGATTCACCGGCGAATGACTCTGGCGGTTTTGTAACTAAAGGTTTTCCAGTCGAAATACTTGACTGCCAAGTCGATAGTAAACTTCTTTGCACGTTGTGTAAGTTGCTACCCAGGAACCCTGTTCAAGGTTTCTGTGGCCATCGTTTCTGCAACAGCTGTATTGTGGATCGTCTGGCAAGGTTTGCTTACGTCATTTATATTAAATGTTCTTTTAAAAACCTGTTAACTGTAAGTTGTTCATGGAAATTGATAGCAAAGTGGATGCTTCAGTCTTATTTTGAAATGTAGAAACAAAATAATGACGGTGTTTTGTTATTTTTATATGGCTACAAAGGATGTCTGATGCAATATAGTGTGGTGACCAGTACGGTACGATACAGTAGATTAGCGTGCGATCAAAAGCTGACGAGATGGCCAGCTTAAGTTAGCGCACGACCCAGAAACGAAAAAATAATGAAAAAAATAAAATCAAAAACCGAGTAGCTCAGAAGAAACAAAAGTCCGTGGAGGCAGTCAGGGAGTTGAATGCTAGTATCAGATGCTGCTTAATAATCGAGTGGAACAACTAAATGTGACCATGTATTGATTAGCAGCTTATAATACATTATTCATGAGTTGAGGAGTGGCCATTACTATAGGCCCCTATGCTTTGTGGTCGTTATGGATGTGGTCATTACGGTTCATAGCTGTTCTTATTGCACATGCATCATTTACTGATAAATCTGACGATAATTCTGTCTGTAAATTGCTGTGAAACGATGACATGCTGCTGTGGTAGATCTGAAGACGGTCTGCTCTGTCAAGACTGTGTCGCTGAAAATCAGGAAAACACGTTGACCAAAAACACAGTCTGTATCAAAGTTGTAGTAACATACTTGAGTAAATGAGCGCCTCTGTATCTGTTTTGAGCGCCCCTGTATCTGTCTACCGACCTAAGGATGCTGCAGAAATTGTACTGTTGTTGTTATTATTATTATATTGAGCTTTGTAACTTATCAACAACTGATCAAAATAAGCATGAAGCTTTAGAGCGGGTATATGGCAGTGGTAAACTGGGTACAGGTTACAGTTCAGACAATCACTATTCCGACAGTTTGTGCTGGATAGATAATATTTGCGGTTTTTACCAAGCAGTGTTAGTTCAGTGTGTGCTATGGCTCTGTGCTCGTCTATCATCTGACAATCACAGCTCAGAGTTTGTCAAACTGGCTAAACTTATCATCCCACGTTTGCATTAGGTAAGAGCATCAGATAAAATAATATTTTTACAGCATAATGATAATTTTGACATGTTGCATGCTGCAACTACCTGTTTAATCTGCTGAAACAAAATAATAATTTTATCCCATATTGCAATAGTTCTTATGAACTGTAATGGCAACAGTCATGGCAACATCGCTGAAAAAATGGCGTCTCTTTTCAGTTAGTTGGATGTATTTTACTACAAAAAATGCCGCATGCAACACAGTTTTACAACAAATAAATATACCAGCCCGATTCCTGCTGTACGTGAGCCGACAGACTTATATCAAGAGAACTACAGTAGACATGAAATGAATTTTGCAGTTATGAAATAAAACAGTGTTTTGTTATCAGGACTTGAAGATGCAAAATTGAGCTCATATCTCCACTGAATGAAATTCTTGTACTCAGAAAAATTATTACTGTTATTGTTCACAGTCTGTTGACTCCAAAAATCTATGCAGCTGTTTCTAGCAATAATGCAAACCTATTTTTCTAATTTCACAAAACGTAATTTACAGTTTCTGAAGAAATTCTGCTTAGCCTTCAAGACAGAAATGCAGACAGGAACACTGAATGACTAATTCCAGTTAAAGTATCTTACAGTGTCGTATTACTTTGCAGAGCTAGATACAGAAATACAGAGATTAAGTTTTGGTCTCACATTTCTGTGGTTTCACTATTCAGCATATACTGTAAGTAGTGGCATAACTGACTGCAGTGAGAGAGATTGATCTTAAGATCAAATCCCACCGAGGGCAGTTGTGTTTATCACGACAGCCACTGCGATATACAGCCTTGGGCGTGGGCTGCACGCCCTTACTGCAGTGCCCAGGTCGAGCAGGCCACGTTTTTCAGGCTAAATAATAATAATAAATGACGATGATGGATGTGGACGATAGCAGCCAGCCGGCCACTCTATGTGTTTATAGGTGTTTCCTGACGCAGCGTGCAGAAGAGAGCTCAACCGATTACCTGTCCACTGCTGCTACGACAGTTGTGATTGGACAGGCGTCTTCAAGGATTTCGAGGTGAACTGACATCTGTTTATTTGCAGGTGTTTTCGCATCTTTGTTGACAGTTGAGCTAACGAGAGATCTCCGGTTTTTAGCGAACGTACTACGTTACGTTCGCTATATGCTATCAGCCGTCCGTCTGTTGTCTGTTGTCTGTCTGTCTGTTGTCTGTGACGTTGGTGCACCCTACTCAGGCGGTTGAACTT
>Ga0209780_1003792_pt1 | contig 11423 bp, 10 predicted proteins | sample WorMetexBAHAMAS2_FD_187384 | JGI IMG/M metagenome (GOLD analysis project Ga0209780, IMG submission 187384) | Marine gutless worms symbiont microbial communities from Max Planck institute for Marine Microbiology, Germany - Inanidrilus exumae... | ecosystem: Host-associated > Annelida > Digestive...
AATGACGACTGGCCGGAAATGACGTCACGCCGACGCCGACGTCGAGCGTGCGCGAAGCGGAACGGCGCGAACGTTAATTCGTCGACGCGTTCTGCTCGTTGCACGCATGCTCGACGATGCAGGTGCCCTCCTAGCGCGCCGTCCACTGCTTATCCTAATGGCCGCGCTATAACTGTCGTGTAGGGTGAAAGTAAGGTCAGAATATTTAGCATGTCGCATGTCGTTAATAACATCATCATTGTCGTCATTATCATCATCATCATCATCATCATGGTCGTTGGTTGCATGGAACAGTGGTAGAACGTCGATCTGTGACCGGTGAACTTTTCCTGTCCTACGCTCGACCTGCAGCAGACGGATGACCACTTATGTGGGTAAACCGTCAAGGTCAGCCAACCAGGCTAACTCAGCCTTTCATCCTTTCAAGGTCGATAAATGAGTAGTGAGCTGTAATCGGATGTGCGCTGCTTCGCTCGTGTGGCGCCATCTGGTAAATGGTTACGGAGTAAAGGCAGGATGGTTCATTCCATTCGTGGATAAACGTGTGGGTGGCAGGTAAAACTGTGTGATGCCTCTAACACATGCCATTCCTGAGCGCATTATAGAGGTGGTTTGCGACGATGCGCTATACAAATCGACGTTTACTTTACTTCGTGTAGCCGGCGAGGGCCGTCACGTCGTTTTACTACAATGTCCGCGGCAAACAGCATGTCTCCAGAGGTCTCCGATGGATCGGTTGGAATTATCCCTAACTTGATGAAGCCACTGATAACGAGGTCGACCAGGAAAACTCGCCGTGAGCGGTCAGGAGGTCGACATGCCATCTCAGAACCATTCAAGTGTGCTAGGTGTTGTACATGGGCCGACGAATGCGCCACGTTTGTGTCGTTCTCGGCTCGAGGGTCGATTAAATACATAAAATGTTCAGGTTGCCAAGGTTATCACGTGATGTATTGCGGTAGACCGCGGGGCTCAGTCGTACAGACGTTATGACAGTGAATGCGGAATGCTAGCTGTCGAGCTGTCGTGCCGGGTGTACCACTGTGGTAATAATAACAAAGTGCAGATGTCGTCGACGTGCCTTCGGTCGACGACGCTATTGACTGACGTAATGTAAACAAGTGGTCAAAGAATTTTGATGAAAGGCCGCATCGCATGTCGTGCCGTTATCGAGGACTGAATTGTCCCTTTTGCTGCGTACACCGCAGCAGAGACTCAACGTTTTTTCAATGGTCCGGACAACCCCAACAATTGCCCCTTCCTTTGGGAGATCTCGACCCCGTCGAATTCATGGTATCCTTGTGCCCACCCGAGTCTGACCCCCGAACGGCATCTCGATTGGTTTAGCCGTGTTTGCAGGGCACATCCATGATACCAACACACAGACAGACAGACAGATCACACAACGTGCTACATCTGTAGCAATAGGCTGCATTATTATTATTATTATTATTATTATTATTAAAACCGGACCCACAAGTACAAAGCCGCAGGTAGTCAAAAATGTTACAAAGAAAGTAAAATGGCACCTATTCCGGCTGGTCGTCTTTAACGAAACCGTTGTGCAGCAAAACAGCTGCACAACAACAGAAATTCTCTAAAACAAAAAAAACTTTGCGGAGGTCACCAGACACTGCCGATATTCGCCTACCAAGATCATTCAACAAAAGACGAGCGTCTTCATTCAGTTGACCCAGAGTTTCCACCGCGATTGGATAAAACGTCTGCTGCGGTGACAAGTTACTGTAATTTGGCCGTCTTCCGCGTAGCTGCAATTTCGGCTGCGGCGCCTGCTTCGCGGGAGGATGAATCAAGCCCGGTCCACACTAGCAACAATGTCGAAGCAACAGGCAACTTTGTTGCCTGTTGCTTGGACATTGTTGCTGGTGTGGACGGGGCTTAAGACGAAGCTGTAGTACGAGTTGCCGGCTTTCAAGGATCAACCCCAACCCGTTACTCCACCACGCCACGTCACTGAGTGAAACGTGAGTAATTGCCACGGAAACCGATTCCTTTACCAAATGTATGCCGTGTACGAGTTCATCATGAACTTATGGCGTCGAAATCTATATGAAAAGAGGTATTCTGTCCTCGCTGTATCAGTCACGCTGTTGTGCGAAGCGGAAAACTGTGGTGGAAGTTGTATGCGACTCGCCAAGCGTGCAGGGGACAGCCACAGCAGCTGGTGAACCGGCGCTGCGTCGCTTCAGACATCAATGCGTCATATTACTTATAGAACAGTAACCAAAATTGTTGGTCATTCTGCTAGGGGTAGTTGCCTACGCTGCCCCTATTGGATACGCCACTGGGCTGTTTCTTTCGCAGCTCAGCGTGATTTAAGTCAAGTGCCTGAACGTGAAATTGTTACATTGTATTGCCGCAAATCACCCACAAACGTGAATTAATATGGCAACATGATGCAGTAATGCAGTAGACGAATGAGATATTTTTGTTTGGTGAAGTTTGTTAGCGTTCGAATCGGCACGTGGACTGTATGAGGCATTGTCTGCGCTACTACAGGGTGGACCAAAAATTGCACCCCATCTTTTCACTGTCGTGATGTTAATAACAATAAATATGTGACAAAACAGTGGTTTTACTGACATTTTGAGCTAACCATGAAAAATAGTGTGTAATCAATTAGTTTGTTAGTGTTAAAGTATTAAATGTTCTATAGTGCACTGGCAGAAACTGGGATGGCTCATTATCGTCTGCTACAATGTGTAAAATGACTTCGCCTTAAAATCATAAAGTCCACTTTTACACCACTGTTTTACAGCAAATTTCCTCAACATTTTAAAGCACCCCACTATTTCTATGTTCTCAAGTTTTAAATTAAAATTTTGTTATCTTTACTGATTGCAAAAGTGTCTCAGCTTGGAATCAAGTACTACGCCATACATAGAATATTTAATGAATAGAATATTTCATACTAGTCTAAAATATTATATGTTTGTGTGATACTACGTGTGTCACACTCAAATCTGACAAAACAAGCTTTATTGGCACACACTGTAGCACAATTGGTTAAAAAACAGTAGGAGGTGCAGTTTTTTGGCCCACCCTGTATATAGTGACGTCCACGCGGATGAATATGCTGGAAGCGTCACATCAAAAATGGTAGCGGAGCGTCATCGTGTATTGGAGAAAAAGACAATCAACGACCAAGTAATTGAACAGCCCTAGTTGCAGAAAAATGCAGAGCGTAGTGGGAAGCAGGAAACTGCGTTGTTTTGGCCGTGTAGCACGTTATGATTGATAACAGGTTGCCAAAGCAAGCTCACGAATCACAGGTGGAAGCATTTCGAAGCGGACCAGGCAGGCAGACCACGCAAAAATGGACAATTATAGTTACAAATGACATGAGGGAGTGAAACATGGCGGCGTCTGCTGAGGAAAGGCAGTGATGACGTCGTCGTGTTACCCATTATATCCGCGAATGAGCGCAAATTTACTGTTCTGAAAATAATTTATAACGGCGTTTATAGGACTTTTTGTGGCTATGAAACGTTTTCTACGTGTGTTGCACGGCTATGCTGACGTTGTAGATCCATCTGGCTGACTCTGCAGTCAGGGACCGTCACGTGGATTAGTTGAGTGGACAGAATGGTCGTAAGTCAGACGCTACTGGTCATCGGCTGCATTGTGCTCGTCGCTAGATTCACGCGCTGTCAACAAGAAGGTAAACGAGTTCACGACTCCACTGGTTGATTTGTGTGCAGAGTAAATCTCTCATTTCACGGCCGACTCCATTATTCAGTCCTTCAGTATAAAGGGTGCAGTAACATCTAAATATCTTTCATTTTAGCTGTACTTTGTGCGGATTGAATCAGACGCAGTACGTGCAAGCAGCAGCGCTGTGCCACTTTACACTTAGGTCTAGTTTGCGGTAATGCGGTGTTGCAATAAGTAAGTAAGTAACTAAGTAAGTAAGTAAATTTATAGAGCGCGGTTATCGTCAAGAACGCGCTGAATGCACTAGTATTGAGCGAACAAGTATAAGTTTTAAGCAAACGTCTGAAAGAGTCTGTACTGACGGTCGGGTCTCAGATGAAATCCGGGAGAGAGTTCCAGACTGTGGGGCCGGCAACTGAAAAGGCCCATCCTGTATATTAATAAAAAAGCAACTTTGTTACCGTAACTAATTGTTCCGCCTTGCTTGTCCCTGGTATTGAGTTGTCTTCGTTTTGTGGTTGGGTGAAAGTGCAGCTACAGCACTGTAATTACTAACTACGTTTTCTCCGTGCATTTACACCTTGGTCGTTGCACAGCCGCACGACCATGCACTAACAAGCACGCAAGACGTCGCCGACGAGTGATCTTTACAACGTGCAAAGGCAGTGAAACACGAGCAGTAAACGCAGCGGCGACCGACGACTCCGTCACTGTAGCGTAGCTTCGGACAAGTCAGTGTAGCCGCTGTGTCTGGGTCTTCGTCTACAGGGATAGATAACAGTCACTGTTGGGCGTATCGCTGCGATTCTGTTGCTGCAATGGATGCTGATGCTGCTGATAAACTAATCGATGAGTGACGTACACACAGCACTCATCGATATCGTCGTCTTCTGCAGAACCCAACGACGCCCGCCCGCCCGCGTCGACATACAGTTCATCCTTGTACTCACAAATGCCACTGTCAGTCATGTACTTGCTATCCTTTAATCAAATACTGAACGCCGACTTCGTTTACAGCAGCTGTCGGTCGCTGTCGCATGCAGAGGAGGACGACATTTTCACGAACTGTTGTTGTCAACCGTCATCGTAGAATTTTAAAGCGATGCTAGACGTCGCGCGTTCCCTCTGTGACTGCTGAGCCAACCTTTTATTTAAGTGTCTCTTTGGTAAATTGTCAACTTACAGTTAGAAATGGTACTTTGTTGTTTCGACTAATCCTCGAAATGTCGCAACTGATCTGGAGGTTTCTGCTCACGTTCCCGCCTTACATCGAAACCTAATTCTAATCAGCTCGTTATCTGCCGGATGTTATTAAAGCATTGCCATGCCTTAGAGGAGTGTAGGCAAAATACTCATCACCGCCCTTTAGCTGGTACCAATTTATACTGCTTGGTAACAGAGGTACATGGGTGTGAACAAACTTGCCTAAGATTGTTGCCCGACAGTGCGGCGGCCGGGAATCGAACTCACGACCGTCGACTTGCAAATCCAACGACCAAACTACCGACTCACCCAACGATGGGGTGGTTCGGATATCATTGGTCCAGGCTAAACCGAGCCAAGGCGGCGCTGATGAGATCAAATGACCACTACTGACCTGCCTTGTACTCATGGTGTCCTGCAATGACCTGGTGGTTTTTTGGTGGCCTGGCGCCGCCACTGTGAACGAGATTCCGGAACTGACCAGAGTGGTATTTCTTGATGGTGTTGAGACTGTGGTACGACCGGGAACCCCTCGATCAGTCTTCATTTCATGCCATATAGCGTACGTTGTGCCTCATCACGCAGACGTCATGTCGCCGTTGTTGTTTCACCGCGGACTCTATAGTCTTGTCTAGTCCTACGGCCGGTTACATCAGAAATCTCACGTGGCTGATGTGACCTATAATCTGTAGAGGTTTTCCGGCTAACTAAAAATCAAAAGCGGTGGCACCGAGCGCTTGCTTTGACGTAATACTTTAACGCCGATAATGCCGCGTTAATAATCTATTTTTCTTCATGGCATACTGTTCTTGAACGTGTCAATGGTCACAGTCGAACGCCACTGTTCTAGAGAGGATGATATTACATGTGTAGAAATCTCATCATTATGAATAAGCCTACCTGTAGACCATTTGGCTTACTTACACGAGCTACAGTGACTTAGTAACGGACATAATTAGGCTTAATTTATCACGTTAATACCTTATTGTTGGGGTATACGTCTGAATGCAGGCAACAACTTTAGCCATTATCGCTACATTCAGTATCTAACACGTGAGTATGTTGGTGGTCTTGGTGCACAGTCAGAAAAAGTAGAGTTTTGTTATTATTTTATCGTATTTTATGTAATAATTATGCACCTGGCGGTTCAAACACTTATCAGAGTGAACTGGTGACTGTTGTCGTTAACACTTCTTCCTAGCGTTCACATTAAGATGAAAACGGAATCCGAAAGAAGCACGGCATTGAATAACTGGCTAGAGCAACTCGGCTTGGCAACCATAGCGGCAACGAAAATGTAGTTCGCATGATCTGTGACTGTTAACTATCGAGCGACGTCAGATAAAATAGTTCTGTTAACAGATTTCTTTAAAATTTTGACGCCCGTTGAATGACTGAAAAGTTTGCTGAAGTAATTGAAATCTACGGAGAGCGTATACTGCAGGTCAAAGATATCACACTTCTTCCCAGGAGTTACGTATATGGATAGCGATGCTGACACTGCAGACCAACAGAAATTACAGAATATAGGAGTATAGGAGTGAATAACTGAAAAATCAGAAAGCTCCTACAGTAGATTTTCTTTTGTGAGAAACACCCCAAAGTTGCCGACGTTTGCATTTTTAAAATGGTGCGAAATACGTTTAATTTTCTGATTGTGATTGTCTTTTAGTTTGCACATTTTGATAGGCATGTGCTCGTTTTTCTGTCGCCAGTAAATAGGCATGAGTATTAATTATATCTCGTCCAAATGCGTTCCGTATCGTAGGGTTTCTGTTATTGCTATTAGTTTCGTTAAATAAATGTCACTAAACACAGTTGATCATGTTTAAGCGATAACATTTATTTAATGGATGCTAATTTACGCCGTTCCTTTGTTTTACAACATTTATCGTTTACTTATGTTGCAACTTTTTCAGCTAATGTATAGACTTCTGGAGATAGTCTATGTTGTAGATGTAGTTTTTTTGTTATTTAATCTGTTCCCGTGCACATTGTAGTCGTGCGTAATACACAATGTTTTCATTCATGCCGTTCAAACACTGTAGTGCATGTTTTTGCTTACTTCAGTGTCGCGTATCGCATTCATGCGATATGAATAGAGGTTTGCACTACAGCTTATAGTCAGCATGTAGACTGTATCTCAAAAAAACAATACACTTGTAGACCGATTTTCAAAAATTCAAAATTTTTTACTGACAGGTTCCCGATGAAACTCTATGTAATTATTGCATGGCGTTCCACCTTACCTTAACTTTGTTTCTACATTACCTTGCGAAATTCAAAAATTAGAAATAACGGCTGAACTTTTACTCACACCATCAAAATTAATCAATTTTACTTGAAACTTAACAAAACTTAACAACATTTAGATGACATATGCTACAAAAATGTCATAGAGATGATTTATTTCAGAAGGCAACAGTAGTGTTTGTAACTAATACCTACTGCAGTCCACCTACCTGATAAATAGTCCAAAAGTTAAAGCAAGTGCTGAAAACGTCCATGTGTTGTACAAACACAAGCTCGCAGACGTTTACGCTATTCACTGGTATGAGCTTCATTAAAGTCTGCTGCAGCCTATGTTACACGTCAGTCATCCACTGCTTCAATTCACTGATATCACGGATCCTCTTCTGAGCACTGCGGTATTGTTTTCCAGCTTTTATAGTCATAGGATTCAGACCTGAGCTGTTAAGATGGCCTCATATCTAGCAAGATGAATTCTGAGGTCTCACGTACAATACGCCGTTGAAATCGGCAGCAGTTGTGATTTTCAAGTTTTACTAGGTAGCATAGCAACACAGTTAAGGTAGCCTTGCAATAGTTAAATGAAGAGTTTCCTTGGAAATCTGTCAGTGAAAGAATTTTGAAAATCGGTCTACATTTGCCGAAGTTATGATCAAAAGTCAAGTGTATTGTTTTTTTGAATCACAGTGTAGAAAATTTGCATGCCATTGCAGATGAAATGTTGCATACAGTAGCGTTGTATAGCTTAAACTTAATTACTTGTAACCGATTTGGCGCGAATCGGCGAAAATTGGCATACACGCCTTCATTCTGTGCGCTGGCATTCCACAATGGACGGGAGGATCGCAAATTGGTTGGATGCACCAACGATGACCCTTCTACGTCCGCTACAAATTTGTTGAACTTTGGTCCAGTAACCCTGAGCTTTGCAGGCGTGTTTGTAAACACGCCACACGCTGAGGTTTGCCACGTATTTTAGGTTAGCTAAACGATTATTACTGGCCCGCCTACACATAGTGTAGGGGGCCAGTATTGTTTTGCTCGCTGGCGTCTGTCGTCTGTAACACTCCACTAGACAACGTAACTCACCAGGGGGCAGCAAGCGACGGCGGGCCAGTAGTGTTACGTCCCGTTAAGGCGACATCTTGTCTACATGAGCAACGCACTGTATGCAGTAGCAGTTTTTCACTTCTTTAAAAATATTAACTGTAGAAATGCGAAAATGCTTTCACGAAAAAGTCGGCATCTGTATAAACTGTAAATAGAAACATGAGCCGTTTCGTTTCATCAGACACTTTTCTTTCGACGAACAGAACGCTATTTGCTTGCGTAACGGTTTGTACTGCAGTATCCCAGTGGGCCGACTACCATGTATAACCATGCATCTTAGCGTCACTAGCTATGCATGAACATCTGTAGATAACAGTGTTCACTTTTAACATTCCTATAATGCTGTTAAGCTTGCGTTTTATGTAAAGCAGCATCATAATGTCGAATCAGTAAGTAACCTCTTCCCAGTAAGTTTCAGTAGTTATTTATGTTATTTGTTACGGAACGCTTAGTGGTCCAGGTAGAGCAATCGGTCCGGTTTTTGTGTGTGTCCAGACTGTAACTTTTGAAATAAGTATAACTCTGGTCACGGTCTCCGGACGAAAACTGTTCATCCGTTCCTTTGTACTACACTGGTTGGTGCGGTCGCAAGTGAGGGATTTCTAGTTGAACATGATACAGTCGGTGACGGCAGTCTTCGTTCCCGGTGTCGCCATCTAGCGAACTTGACGAAACATACGCGATGTCTCCGATTCTGCTCATTCGCTCTATATTATGTGAAAACATGACGTTACCCACAAACCGGAAGTACATAACATATCGCATTGCCGTCGTAGGAGGACCGAGGCACGGCCACTTTAACTTGTACAGAAAATTTCGTAAAATTTGGACGTGTGGTTTTTGATATATTCCAGCTGACAGACAAACAAACAAACAAACAGACGGACACGCTGATTGCAATACTTCGCACCCCTACAGCGTGGGCGAAGTAATAATTCAACTGAAATAGAATGCTATACAAATCATCGTTATGAGCTTCTGAGCGCTAATAATATTAACGACTATGGAGGAGAGATGGACGCAGTCAACTGCATGCTTGTTATTTCGCCACAGACGCTCCGCGGCTGACAGCGCGACTACAAGACCAGCGCGTCGTCGACGGCGGCATCGCCAGTTTCCTGTGCCGTGCGAGCGGCAACCCGGTGCCGGAGGTCTACTGGCGGCGGGCAGGTCGACGCATCTCGGTCGGCCGCCAGCGCTACACGGTGGTCGGCGTGCCGCTCGGCGGCTCGCTGCTTCGTATCGAGCCGGTCAAGGCGGCGCGCGACGACGACACGGCCGTCGAATGCGTCGCCGAGAACGGCATCGGCGAACCAGCCTCGGCGACGGCCAGACTCCACGTCTACCGCGACGAACAAGGTTCACCTTCCACCACACTTCTCTTCTTATCTAAACTAGACGTACAATTCTACATCAAACATTTCATATGCCTAAAATTACTTCATTAATCTGGCCGCGTCTAGCTGAAAGCCTAATGTAACGGTCTGACGTCCGTCCGTCTGTCCGTCTGTCCGTCTCTCTGTCCCGTCGGCATACTCACCGTGACTCACCAAGGTCAGCATGCGATGCGGCCAGTCAACATGTTGGCCCGACAGTAAGGAGGATCGATATACTTGTCAAGAGTTGACTGGCACCCGTCAGGACTGGTGTCTGAGAGCCAGCGTAAAGGATGTTCCACAGGAATCGGTCGGTGCATCAACAGAAAATGAGATCAGCGGGGGTGATCTTCCCTGGTTTGGGTCAGTGCCTTGAGGCTGTGGATTTGGTGACAGGAAGAGCATTTGCCACAGTATTGAACAACTCTTTTCACCTCGAGAGGCAGCATACAATAAATAATATAACAACAATATAAACAAAAACAAGACAGAACAGACAGAACAGAAAAGAGAACACTTAACAACCAAAATCAGGCATATGAATCGAAAGAGCGGTCGAAGACGGGCAGCGAATTAAAGGTGACGTGATGGCGTCAGGCGGAAAGTCGTTCCAAACCGAGGCCGCAGCGACTACAAAACGCAGTCACCGATGATGCTGCGAGGTTTGACGTCGCTGAGCCGCAGCACCTCTGTCCAGACGACGTCCGGCTTTTTCGTTCCACGTCCGTCGCTGACCGTCTGGACGACGGACGATCCGGCGTGGACACCGCGGCACCGAACCGTATCGATCTGAGATCGGACGTGGCCGAGTCGCGCGAGTGGACTCGCCACCGACGCGCCTAATGGCGATCCGGATGACCGACTGACCACTGCCCGGCCGACGTGGCACCGGCGGCGTAGAGGAGACATCTCCATGGTGGCCTGGGTGGACGAGGTCAAAGGTCAATGCGAGCGACGAATGAAAATGCTCACGACGAGTGAGTTGCGTACTTCGTGAAGACGGCGAAGATGAAGCGGTCCCACAGATTGTTACACATTTTGGGGACCTCAACAACTGCCATTTTGGGGGCGCAGTGTTTTATTACGGCATTCCAGGGATTTGTTTACGATCGCGGCGTGATGAAAGCCAGCATTGCGCAAACTGGACAGCGTACGTATTAGCTGCTGTTGACTGATCGTTTGTTTGCCGTTCAAAAATTAGTTAACTAGAGATGACATGACGTGTCTCAACGTCATTTTCGCCCCGGGGGAGGTTGAGGTTTGCACAAAGGTTTCTCGTGTCTTTGTAAAATAAGAATGAAAAAGCAGCATCAAAATGTCGAAATAGGGAACCGTTTAGTTTAATTAGTATTTCTGCTCATCATTAATTTTGGTTTATTGAAGGGCAGATAATTGAACTTTCATAGACATTTAATTGCTGTAAATATTGAGTACATTTTGTATTTAACTATTCGTCCGTCCCATGGAAACCGACGTTTAGCGAGTTACTAACGATAGAAAGTGAAGTTGTAAGGTTAGAAACGATTTAATTTTTAGCCGTAAATGCAACGCATAGCTGCTATAACGTAACAGAACTATATAGGGACTGAAGTGCAGATTGTGCTTTACGTGGGTACAACGTTAACAAAACAACAGAAATAAATAAGTAAAAAATAAAGTAAATAAAAGTAAATGAAGTAGAAACGCAACTGTCGTTGTTCTGCTGCTGTTGTTTTTAGCGAACGTGAACTCGCGTTCACGATCGCTATATGCTATCAGCCGTCCGTCTGTTGTCTGTTGTCTGTCTGTCTGTCTGTGACGTTGGTGCAC
>Ga0209780_1003793_pt1 | contig 11422 bp, 7 predicted proteins | sample WorMetexBAHAMAS2_FD_187384 | JGI IMG/M metagenome (GOLD analysis project Ga0209780, IMG submission 187384) | Marine gutless worms symbiont microbial communities from Max Planck institute for Marine Microbiology, Germany - Inanidrilus exumae... | ecosystem: Host-associated > Annelida > Digestive...
TTTCCTTGTCCTTCCCTTCCCTGCCCTTTCCCATCATCCTCTTCCCTCTCCTTCCCCTTCCCTTCCTTCTACTTTCACTCCCCTTCTGCATCAGAAGTGGTGTGGTGGTATTGCAGTGGCTCGGCGATGCTTAGGTTTTCTATTTAATATTACTATAAAGTAACAGAAAGTAACAAAAACTAGAACACGGACTTCGATGCCAAAGCATTGACGAGGATGCCTTCATCACCACATACTTGAACAAGGTGTGACCTTGACCTTTAACCTTTGATGTCCCACATCTAACCACGTCATCAGTAGGGGCTAGTGATGTAAGTTTCATCGAGACAGCACAAGTAGTTCATGAAATATGGTGTTCACAAGATTATAGACTTCGACGGCTGCTGTGACCTTGACCTCCAGAATATAATTGGGTCATCAGTAGGGCGCACCTAGTGAATATTCCCCATCGATTGTATCAAAACTGTTAGAGTCGTTCATGAGATGTCGTGGTAACAATATCTGACTGGACGAACGTCTGAACGAACGAATGGACGAACGGGACAGCCTAAAAACATAATATCTTCGCCGAAACTGTCGGGTGGCAAAAGAATAACAAGGTGTCGCCCTAACGGGGTGTAACCCTACTGGCCCGCCGTGCAGTGTCGGCCGCCCAACCGCCCACGCGCCTCGAGGCCGGCCCGGCGGCGGCCGTCCGCCCACGCCCGCTGCGGCCGGCCGACCCGCCCGCCGGCAGCGTTACAGACGACGACAGACGACGACGTCAGACCCCAGCAAGCAAAACAACACTGGCCCATTAGGCGGGCCAGTAGGTAATAACTCTACATAGTTAAGATGATGGAAGAGTGTACTCACAAGACAGGGACATGAGACTGTCAGAGTGTCCTGTGGAGGTGCCGGTGAAACATCAATATTGACTGCATACCAGACGTAGTAGTCGATCTTGGAATCATCACCTTCAACATCATGTTTCGTCTCAAACGGGTCAACGTCAGTTTCATCGCCTTCACTGTCCAGTTCTCTGTAGCAGAACATGCACCAGTCGCCAACTTCAAGCTGCATTTGTATGTTATGTTTAGCCATGTTATGGCTATTTTCGAGGTCCACTGTGTTCAGTAACTAAAATTCAGCTAAATTAATCCAGTGCTGCTAACACTAATTTAGCGGGAGAAAATTTTTGACTTTCAGTTAAATCTATTGCCGTTAAACTAGCATTGAGTAGCCTTCTAAAATTTACCGCTAAACTTAGCATTACCATACATACGGCTGAATCAGCCTCCAGTTAGCCTGTTAACTTTGGCCTAGTTCCTTTGGTGCTCTGATGATGATAGTAGGCAACATGAAGGCCTGTAAAAACTGCTCTAATTAACCAAAACGTCCTTTTTTGGAGAATCCTGGCCACCCTGAAGTAACTCCGGAAAACAACTCGACTTAAATGAACAAGAGCCAAACAAATGCTTGGACGACCGACCGTGACTAAAAGCAGACTTGAATTTACAACTGCAAAACAAGTAACAGCCAGGTGAAAATTTGTGTAAGTCCAACGCCCCACCTCCGGGGAAGGTCACGTTTGCGATAATGTTTTTGGTAACCCACAAATCAAAATAACTTGATCTGTTTATGCGTTCAGCGACAATATACCACACACAGAGAGACATACAAACTAAAGGATAAGCTGAACTGTTATCATGGTTGACTAAAACTGAAAGTAGTAGGCAAGGCTGGGTTAGCCAGCAGACTGGAAGGAAATCTGTGAAGCTTTGTTAATACTGAGAAGGGTGACCGTTTATGGGTATAATGTCTTGGTATGCAACCAGCCATCCAGGCCAAGTCAGTCTCCTATCGTCATCAAGATGGGAAAACAGCACTGGAAAGAATGCATCGATGCTCTGCAGCTGGGAAGTAAACGCAAGTGATGTTCATTCCACTTGTGCATTAAACGTGTGCGTGGCAGGTACTACTGTAACCTCGTTAATATGCACCAAATCTGAGTCCTTGGAGAAGAATGTCACACACAAAGCGCTATACAACTTTTTTTACTTTGATCTGGTTACTGTTGACCGATCTTCATTTACTACGAACCACGCCATCTTCGTCAGTTCAAAGAAGACTTCCAACAGTAGCATAACACACAGTTTTACGTAATCACTCTGAAGTTATTCCAAGCTGGGCCAGGCCAGGTCACTCGAAAGGTAACCTCTGGAAATAATTGGAGCAGTCCTTTTTACGACAGTTAGTTAGTTCGAGTTTAACGTCCCCTTTCAGCACAAATATGGCTATATCAGAGACAAAAGGTCAAGGGTGGACAGCCATCTCTACACAGTGAAGGAAGGCCAGCGATATATTAACCTCAACCCTGGCCGCCTTTTTGTTCAGCAGCCACCCCAAAGGGAAAGGGATCGAGAGGCTCATTTAAATTATTACGCCAGCACCTACAACAGGCAAAGACAACTATCACACCGCAAGACTAAACTAAACCAAATACAACAAAATATGAGAATACACAGAACATTTAAAACAGAACATTTAAGCCGACAAAATAGCTGAACCAATATGCAATTATGTCAGTCATTCACTATGTGGCAGTGGCATAGCCAGTCTTTTTACGACAGACGGCCTTCCTGTTGCTGAACCATCAGCGTCAATTCACTGAAGGGACCTCAAAAGCACCAGTAAAAATCACTGTCCGTACACGTCTTGATGCATCAACTGATTCCTGTTGGAAGGGATGCTGGGCCTTCATGCCAGCAGTCCAATGCCAGCACCATTGACTTCCAAGTCATAACAAAATGATAACTAGAAAAACTGGCTATGCCACTGCCATCTAGTTAATGACTGAAAAACTAAAAAGGACAGTCAGGCAGCGACGACATAACTGCATATTAGTTCAGCTATTTTGTTGGGCTTAAATGTTCTGTTTGTTCATTTGTTTTGTTTGTCACTACAAGTCAACTGTAAAAACCAGCGCGCAGCATATTTTAGCCTATGTGGACTCACTACCCATGCAAATAAGCCACAAGATCTCAGGGGTTACTGGAGTAAAGTTCACCAAATTTGTAGCTGTAGTAATTTTTTTCATTGACAATGTTAATGCAACAATCCACACTGCGATCCGTTCACCCGCTGTTGAGTTACAGGAGAAACATTAAAAATATAATATCTGTAAAACAGAAGCCTGCCAGTGGCATCATGATGCCAGGCTGGCTAATGAGAAATCAGAACGAAAGCTAGAACATACGTTTTTAATGGTTCACGGGCAACAAACGCAAGCACTCCACGGTAATTGCCACGCCTCAGTGGCCTGATTGACAGGTTGTAGTAGCCAGTGTTGCCTGACAGTATAACCAGTGACTCCGCCCCACTTAGAATATTCAAATCTGACTCGGCCTACACGACAACATAGCGGCTGAATTAATTCATTTTCATTATGCAAACCAACAAACTGCACTATTTTTAGCAGATAGAGAATATGACGACACTTACATGTGGCGGTAATAAAGTTATGTTACATACGTGATTAAAAATTAGATAATTTTATAAGTTACCGGTACATTATGTTTGCTTTTTGCAAGTGGTCTCAGGTGCGCGATCATGTCATTGATATTGACGAACATTTGTTTTTGTCAATAAGGAAATAAGTCATCCCCAAAATCTGAGTATTCATTTTCTGACAATGCATAGCAAGTTCAGAAATGATAACAAAAAGCTTAACAAAAATTCATCCACAATTTTAGGGTAATACTGCTTGTGGAAAAAACAGAAAAAGAATGTGGAAAAATTAAACCTCGCCTAGCAGAAATAGCAACAGCATTAAACCGTGACAAAAACTGAGTGTTACTTGTGGATGGCAATACGCAGCTAATAACATAGTTAAGTATGAAGAAAGTAAGGATAAATATACCACAAACTCCAACTTTCGTTTCGTCAAGTTTGGTACACGCAAAACCTGCTCCACCCTAAAAACATACAAACACCTCAAACCTTTACAATTCCATGGGAAGTACAGCTTACACCCTTCAATGAATGCTCACAATATGTTACTATCTCATCATCAAATACTTATTTATTTTCTGGATTATCATTTGCAATGTGTTGCTTAGTACTGGGATGGGTGGATAAACCACCCTGGCATGTAACCGGCCACACAGGCCAACTCAGCCTTAAATGTTCCTCGACAGGATGGGAAATGACTATCAGCCAAAATGCAATGATGCCCTGTGGTTGGGATGTAAAGGCAGGTATGGCTAACCCCACTTGTGGTGATAACTATCATATAAGCGACTTTGACCTTTGACTTCCAAAATCTGACCAGGTCATCAGTAGGGGCTGGCGGTTATTCCCTAAGTTTCATTGAGATTGCTCAAGTAGTTCATGAAATATGGAGCTCACAGGTTTTCACCTCGACGGCCTGCTGTGACCTTGACCCTTGACCTTTGACCTCCGGAATCTAATCAGGTCATCAGTATGGGCTAGTGAACATGCCCTGCAAGTTTCCTCGAAACTGCTCAATCTGTTCATGAGACATTATGATAACGATATCTATCCGGACGAATGAACAAACAAACGAACGGACAGACAGAGGGACAGCCTGAAAGCATAACGCCTTCACGGACAGTCAGGCAGCGACGACATAATTACATATTAGTTCAGCTATTTGCTTGGGCTTAAATGTTCTGTTTGTTCATTTGTTCTGTTTGTCACTACACGTCAACTGTAATTACCTCTCACACCAAAGGTGAAGGGGGTTATGTTTTCGCCCACGTCGATATGTAGGTATACATACATATACATATACATATGTTTGTGAACAACTTCCTGGCGCCAATTCAAGTCCGATTGTCACCAAACTTCGTCAGTCATACTCCTGGCCGCAGAAGACAAGGTGATAAAATTTTGGAAGGTCAAGGTCAAAGGTCAAGGTCGGTGGGGAGGTATGCGCTCTACTGACCCCTTCTAGTTGATTCATGTGTTGCCAGGGCTGTTGAAAAAATGCGCTGCCCATCTTGTGAAACACAACGTCATCACTCACCGCTGTCGAGGGTTCATCTTGAGACTAATGGTGTCGATCGGTAGAGGTTTGTCACCTTTACCTCGCAGTGTAAAGTGATTTTCTACACCGTCAGCGGTGTTGACAAGAACCAATTCGCCCTGCACACAACAGATTTGTCACAGCACAAAGACTACCGGTTCTGGAGGAACAGCATCATGGCAGCAACACCCTTCCCTTAAGAGTCTAACAATGGATGGATCAAGACAGGATGAGCCAATGGGTGATCTTCATTGGTTAGGGTCAGTGCTTTGCGTTTCCTTCAGAGGTCTGACACTGCTGGTTGGGTGACAGGAAGGGTATCGGGCATATGAAAATCTTGTGCCAATTATACGCAAAGGTTCTCTTCCAGAACAAGTGAGGAAAGAAATCCGAGAGTAAACCGGCTAATCGAGGTTCATCTGGAAAGAGGAGAGATTTGTCACAGCAGCATGTGATACGATATGATACTTGCCAACTTCAATGGTTTGATGCAACCATTTCTGTGACATTGCAGACTGCTACATACCAGTAACATGTCATCAGTCACATTTCACAATCAACTTTCATCTGAGCTACTCGGGTTCTTATTTGTATTTTTTGTTACTTTTTTTAAAGTTTCTGTGCTGTGCACTAGATTAAGCTGGCCATATCGTCAGCTATTGAGCGCACATTAATCTACTGTATCGTATCGTATCACCTGTCTCTTCCAGTGCAAGATCCACACGTTCAAACCACGTATAACAACATTTTTTAACGCCGTCGTGACGTGTCAGGATGAACATTTCCTCCTCCTCTTTCTACTCCACCTTCGCAGCTGTTTTCCAGGCGAATCTGGGTCTGTTGGTTTCCCAGACGTTTTTTCTCTCCATTTCTTGCAGAACAGAACCTTTGGTGACATTCAGCGGCGGTTTTTATGGGCCATCACCCAACCAACAGCATCAAAGTGCTGAAAGGATGTAAAGATCCAGGCACTTGCTTCTTGGACGTCCTGAAACTATTTTCTAGTATGCAAAACAGTAAAGCTAGTTTCAGTTGAGTTTTGTGTTACTAGCATTTTTCTGTTCTTCTGTGTTTGCTTTTTGCTTCAGCCATTCTAGAGCTAATGAAAATTTTCAGTAAGAAAAGAAATGAAAATTAGTTATAACCTCGACTGTGCCTTCAGATAGCGGCAGAAACTTCAGCGGATAATCGGTCACTTTGCCAGCAACTGCCGTCAATACATCTGGACCTGAGAAAGATTTGCCTGTGATCTTTGCCTCCATACGCCAATCATCTGGAGTCTGGTTCACCTGCAAACAACATTCACTCAAGACCAATTCTCTAATAATTATACAACATCCACTCAAGATCAACTCTCTAATAATTATTCTCTTCTGAAATAGCTCTTTATTATGTACAGTGACAGTTTTTGTCGTAGCATAACTCAGTGACATTAACGACCAAGATAAGGACAACAACTCTCAACACAAGACGTCATCACCACCACCACCACCACCAGCAGCAGCAGCAGCAGCAGCATCAAGTATGTAATGAACTGAAAACAGCCATCTGTCTGACCAAGTAGCTACAGTGCAAATGTTAGAAAGCCATCACTCCACGTTGCATCAACCATTTTACCAACAATATTCTTCCTGTGACCTATGCCCTTGACCTCTGAACTTGACCCAGACTGTCAAGAGGAACTAGCAAGCCAAATACCTAGGTCAAAGGTCACACTATTTAAAACTCCAGACACAAAGACAGATACACACACTGGAGACCAATTACTCCACCTGGACCACAAAAGTGGCGAGTAACAACTGCAAACTTAGAAATGCGAGTGCAGAGCAAGACTATTTCCACACCCACATCAGTGTATTCCAAGACACTCTAAACGGGTGTTTTTCAAGGCCTACCAGAACCTACCAGGCCTACCGCGCCACGCCCCCTACTTTCCTTATATGGAATAATTTATGTGACCTGGTATACCAGCGGCCTACCAGAAGCTATTGGAGTCAGACTGCGGTTACCCAACAGCCAAGCCCTGTTATGTGTACGTAGGTCTTGAAAAACACCCCTTAAGAATAAATGACTCACTATTGGTATGTTCTGCACAACTGGAATACTGATGGGAGATGCAAAGTCAATGGTTGCTTTGTTGCCCTGTGGTGACACTATGCAGCCGATCTGAAACACGCGGACATCACCGGCCGAAAGCTGGTTCCCGGCTCCTCTTCCAGCTCGCTCACCGGCACGCAGAATTATCTGACATATATATCGGCCGGAGTGTTCCGCCTGGAAGTTGATGGTCAGTGGAATGACACTATTGTCTAAATACAACATGTGCAAGATCATGCAATAAACTGGAAAGCACTCAATCACCCACTGGTTGTCTGACTTCAAACTTCTACCAGTTTAAAAGACATGTTTTCTGCGACTTAAAAAGCTACACTTACTTTTAACAGCTTCATACGTCAAAATGACTTAACTTTTAACGGCTGCAGCTACACTGTGTTTGATCTTCTGCACCTGATAAATTTATCCACTGCAGTGCACGACTTCTGTTCTGGTAACCACAAACCTAACCATGATGGCCCTTTATCATGCAGGCCAGTAACGATACGACACAGGTTCGTTCTTTAACTACGGTGGTTTGACACTGTTGGCTGGATGACAGAAAGGCACTTGGCTGCAAAAAACCTGTGCCACTTAGCCCAAAAGTTTGCCCCCAGAAAAGACGAAAGAAGAAGACCCAAAGAACCAGCTAAGTTGGCTAAACCAGGTTTACCTAAAAATGGCCGTAACATGGAAAAGGAAGCATATAATATAGAATACAGAAAGCAGCAGTTACCGTTAGTACAGGCACCGTATGTAGTCGGGGTTGGAATCGTCAGCTTCGTAACAGCAGGTGTAAAGTGAGACACGTCATCCAATTCAACCGAGTACACTGTTGAGTCAAAACTGCGGCTGTTGTTTGACGAGTTATTCTGAAATACAACAGCACAGCAGCCGCCAAGCTAGAGAGCCATCAGATAGTTCACATCTCCAGGATGCCACATCTTTACCAACAGATCTCCGATGACCATACCCAAAGGTGATTATAATATATGATATGTAGGGTGGGCCAGAAACTTTTGTCAACAAATTGTGCTAAAATGGGTGCTAATAAAGCTTAAAGCTCGTTTTGGTCAAATATAAATGTAATGTAAGAATATTTTAGAATACTATTAAATATTCTGCTGATTAAATATTCTGTGCTTGACACAAAGCCGAGACACAGGCAAAATAAGAACAGATAATAGAATTCTAACTAAAACTCCAGAAACGAAAAACAGTGCAGTGTTAAAAACTGTTGAAGGAATTTACTGCTAAACAGTGGTCTCGAAGGTGGTCTAGAAGTAGACTTCAACATTTTTAAAATGATAGTCATGATTTTTAAAGCAGTCATTTTATGCACTGTAACAGATGACAATGATTCCCCAGTTTCTGCTAGTGTACAGTAGAATATTTAACGATACAACAAATTCAATTATACTTTTGTTCAGGAATATATTAAAACACCAGTAAAATCACTGTTTTTCTTGCATGATTAGTGCTATTAAGATCATAAGAATAAAAACATTTTTATTAATCTGCAGTTTTATTTTTTTGGCACACTCTGTAAACTGCTATCATACCAGCGACTGAGAGAGAAGGGCGTCAATGTGAGGATGTTGGTGGCCAGGCAGTGACGATAGAAGCTGAACAGTCTTTGTCATTACAGATCCACTGTTGAGTGTTCCAGTCATCAAGTGCCGATGAATCTCAATCTCGGACATCACCTGGCACCATAGCACCACAAACTTCATCTGAGCAATCCAAATCCAGTGCAATCTGCCTCCTCCTTCTCCAATCCTGGGCTAGCTGGTTCCCCTCGGCTTACTTCCTCTACTTCTTCCCAAAGAGAACTGTTGGAGATAAATAAACTGTTTTATCATGGGCCAGATGCCCTTCTTTTAACTCAACTAACAGTGTCAAACAGTCCAAGTCAGCACTCAGCTCAAATCACCCTCTGGTTTGGCCTCATGTCTACCACTGGACTCCTGATGGAAGGGGCACTGCACCATTAAGTAGTCTTGAAATGATAAAATCTTACAAATAAATTAGCCCCATACGAGGACTGACGGTCGACTCTTCACAACTGACGTTTCTGCCAACTTCGAAGTCACGTGACACAAGAACTAGGCCAAATATGGAAAATCCGGCCCAATCAAATTTAAATATTGTGCCCTAGTTTAAGAATCCGTTGTCAGCTGCCAGCTGCCATTGTAAATGGTGGAGGAGATAGCTTTGAAAACGGCCGGATTTCCAATTTTGAAGGGCTCATGACCTTGACCTTAGATCGGGTCATACTGCATATCGTCGTGCATCACTGATCGACCTCTACCTACATGCCAAATCTCAGTGAAATCGCAGAAACTTTTTGTGGACGGACGGACGGACGCACGTATGTACGGGTGGATGGACGGACAGATGGACATTTAAGACCGGCTTTATTAGGTCGACTCTGTCAAAGAGTTGACCTAAAAAATGGTTATGAAGTTTAATCAAATCATCGTTGCCGTATTTATCAACTAGCACCATTTCTAAAATCATATGCATGGTTAAAAATGCAAACAACTGTAGATGTTTAAACACAAAAAAATCTTATATATAAACAATACTAAATATCCAGCTAAAGTAAAAGCTAATCATGACTGTGGAATTAATGCATCTAATGTTCAGTCACAATTAGCCAATCACCAATTAGAATTATTGTAAAAAAAACTTCAGTATGTTAATCCTTACCCTAACCTAACCCCTGCTCTTGACATAAATCCTAACTTTCAAAATTTAATAAATTAGCCCCGTACGGATGACGGTCAATCAATCAATCAATCAGCTATTTTTTAAAGTGGCCTAAGTGGCACAGCCACTGCAAGGACCACTGACGTTTCTGCCTAGTTCAAAGTCATGCGACACAAAAACTGGCATAAATATCAATAATCTGGCCTGATCAAATTTAGAAATTGTGCCCTAGTTCAAGAATCAGTGGTCAGTTGCCAGCTCCCATTGTAAATGACGCAGGAAATAACTTCTAAAAATGGATAAATTTCCAACTCTGAAGGGCTCGTGACCTTGAACTTGACCTTGGATCGGGTCATACTGCATACCGTCATGCATCACTCATTGACCTTTACCTACACGCCAAATTTCATTGAAATCGAACATTTGTGGACGGACGGACGAACGTACGTAGGGACGGACGAACAAACAGACGTTTGAGACCAGCTTTATCAGGTCGACTCTCTTCGACCTAATAAATCCATCTCTAGTCCGTAGACTAGTTATTCCCTAAATTTCATGAAAATCCACCCACAACTTTAGTTTATCTTGCTAACAGACAGAAAAAAAACGGCAGTGGAACGGCACCCTGCCAAAAGTGGCAGAAATATTATCACTGCAGCAAAAACTATTCTGGTTGCCACTAAAGGGGGGGGGGCTTTTTCAGCACTTTTTCACGACTTTTGATTATAAATTTCAGGACTCTGAACCACTACTGAAAGCTGTTACTGATACAAATAGTTACCGCTATGACATGTATTATAAGTTTTACCTCCAATATTTTACGCTAATTTTCAGTTAAGCATGAACAGTCACAATAGCATTCAAACTACTACATAGAGTACTATTTAAAGTTTATTAAACTGTCAACAGTGAAACGTTTTTACGAGGCTTACTGTATGCAACATTTGATCAGTAGTCACTCAGTGAGAAACATGCTGTCTCCTGCTGATAAAACACAGATTTCAGACATTTTCAGAACTTCATGCCTCGATTTTCAGAACTGTTTCAGAACCAACGCACAACTCCAGAACGTTTCAAGACCCAGGAAGCTCACATGCTAAATTTCAGGAGTCATTGGGACTTTTCAGGCCAGATGGAACCCTGAAGACTAGCGGACAACGTACCATTCTCGCGGCTGCAGTCAAAGCCTTCTGTTTGGCGACATTTCGTGCAGGAATGTGGACGGTCAATGTCAGAGACTGCTGCATGGCAAACCTCCACTCTACCACGTGACCCAGCTCAGCATCATACGTCGCACGTGGGAACAGCTTACCTGTACGACACCACAATAGCGGAAATTCACCAGCTGATAATCATCTCACCTGTACGACACCACAGTGGCAGCAATTTACCACCTGATAATCAACTCACTTGTCTGACAGCACAGTGGTGGCAATTTACCACCTGATAATCAACTCACCTGTCTGACAGCACAGTGGTGGCAATTTACCACCTGATAATCAACTCACCTGTCTGACAGCACAGTGGTGGCAATTTACCACCTGATAATCAACTCACCTGTCTGACAGCACAGTGGTGGCAATTTAC
>Ga0209780_1003794_pt1 | contig 11419 bp, 7 predicted proteins | sample WorMetexBAHAMAS2_FD_187384 | JGI IMG/M metagenome (GOLD analysis project Ga0209780, IMG submission 187384) | Marine gutless worms symbiont microbial communities from Max Planck institute for Marine Microbiology, Germany - Inanidrilus exumae... | ecosystem: Host-associated > Annelida > Digestive...
TGAGAACCTCTGGAAATGCATCCACTCTGCTCTCGACTGGTCCTCTTTCAAGTCTTTGCACAACCAGTACCACAACCTCATTCTCGCAGCCAAGAAACACTCCTACTCTAACTTTGTCTCGTCATCCTCTGACAACCCCAAGCACCTCTGGCAAACCGTAAACAAACTCTTGCACCCTAAATCCTCTTCACCCTTACCTTCCTCTACTCCAATATAATCTCGCCGATAGCTTTGATTCCTTCTTCACAGACAAAATATCCAACCTCCATCTGTCTCTCTCTGCCAGTATCAGGCTGATTTATTTGAACCTTGCAACAAGATGAAGATGCAGTCAGAGTAGGCAGACCTCACCCCCAGTGCTGCCAACTGGCGGTCTCAAACAAAACAACATTATCTGACGTCCTGACTCATGCTGACACCTGGTGAACTAAACAAAATAGTGTCGTTACATTTCAAAATTTCTATTGTTGGTCAGTTTTAAGAGAGACAAACTGCAGTTTTGGTTTCGGTTGTCTTGATAAAAGCATCAAACTTCCGGTGTTCATCATCACCGGAAGTCACTGCTGCCAAGGTAGAAATACTCAATGCCTCGGAATATTTCCATCAAATCCGTTCCAGCCACCTGGGCAAGCCGCATGGCGGTCGCCGGTGTGGGTGGTCGTCCGGTGGACGGCATTGGACAGGACAGCGTCGGCCGGGTGACAATTCAAGGACGTGTGCCACGTGGTCAGGCTGAAGGGTGCAACGATAAGAGGCCTGCATTCTCCCCCTCCACTGCCAAGTACCCAAAGTGGATATAACAACACTGTAAATTCAGAGACTGGCGAGTGACGAGGCATGCAAGCTGTACTAGTTCTGCGACGATAATCCATCGTGATGTTTTGGCCTCCCGACAAGGATGTTGGTCGTAATACTGCTGATAAGATCATAGACATTCGAATGCGTGCGAACACAGAGGATGGTCACGACAATGCTCTAGCAATGCTAGCATTGCTAGAGCATTCTCGTTGGCATACGCATCATCTAATGGTGTAGACCTATGCACATTGTACCCACCCCATCCATGGTCCATGAAAGCCGTTAGTTAAGGCGACAAAAACCTAGGTTTCGGCAACTGACGATCTGTCAAAAAACCTAGATTCGGATACCATAACAACACTAAAAGAAAACATATGTGTTGTCTTTGATTCTGACCTATTCCCTGCATTAAATGAAAACATGTCGTCATAGACAACAGCAGAAGTACATAACGTATCACACCGTCATCACAGGAGGAGAGAGCCGTGGCCACAAGTAGCATGTACAGAAATTGACTGAAATTTGGTCGTACGGCTTTTGAGATTGCAAGCGGACAGGCAAAAAGCCCAACAAGCAAGGAAACAGACAGACAATGAGACAAACATACCGACAATACTTCGCACCCCCTACCAAGGGGCAAAGTAAATGTTTTTGCTTGCTGTTTAGTAACTGGCAAAAACAACGGGCTTACTTAAGCATTGCCTTTGACGATGCCACGAAGTCGCACTTGTCACAGAGTCGTTCCTCGCCATGCATGTGCTTGACGTGCCACTCGTGTGACTTCTCAGTGCGGAAACATCGCTCACACTGGACACACTTGATCAGCGTGTACGGAACAAGGTCGTGAGCTCGACACATGTGATTCGAGAACAAAGCAAACGTCTTGAACGTCACGTCGCAGCCAGACCGCGTGCACCTGAGTACATCGACACAACGAAATGTCTCTCTCAGTTCTATTTGTGCCACGTTTGGCCAATATCCCCGAAGCTACCACGTTGTAATGGGACCGGACCACTGAAGATGGTCAAACAGATGGAAACCCTCTGGGACTGCCGGGGTGGGATTTCCTATAATGTCCTATAACTCTCAAAACAGCATCAATACACTGTCAACACTCAACACTGCTGGCACCATTACTACTGCTACTACCACTACTGGCTATTATTGTGCAACTAGCGTTATTGTCCAGACTTACCCCAGACTGGCCTGGAGCAGGCCTTTTACATGCTAGACATTCATCATGCCACAACCAATAGTGGATCACTTTATCTTTCGCTAAAACCGAAGTCTAAAACCTTAGTCTATGACCAAAAGTCCAGTTTAAGACCTAATTAATGCAAAACAAGTGATGCTAAAAGTGGGTCTGAGACCAAAGTCTAAAACCAAACTTGCCGCTTAAACCAAAGTTTTGAGACCAAAGTTTGGTCTTAAACCAAACTTAATCTGAGCAATCCGGTCTTAAACCAAACCGTCCTATGGTATTTAGATAGGCAATTATCACTAATCTCTTAGAGTTAGGACGTCACTTTAGTCTAAAAGCAAATCACTTTATCTTTCGCTTAATCTGAACTCGGTCTAAAACCAGGTTTTAGCTGTTCAGATTAAGCTTTGGTTTTAGACTAAGGTTTTAGACTTTGGTTTTAGCAAAAGATAAAGTGACCCAGTGTCAAAGAACTGACAAAACCTCAAAGTCCTGACTCCACCCACTGGAACTCATCCTTTCTTAAGCCATTGACTGACTTTTGGGGGTATGGAGGGCGGCCACACCCCCTGCCGATGACAGTACCTCCCCAAAATGAGAACCTATGAACATGGTTGGAGTGGGTTCATTAGCAGGCATATGCCATTCCTGTCACCTAACTAACACCTTCAGTGCACTAATGGACAAATGCACTGTCAAAATAATGAAATCTATATGATGCATATTAATAGGAAATTGGATTTATTTTTTGCTTTGTGTGTACTCGGGTTGATATGACTGTGCTGTGCCCATTAACATAACACAAGCATTGCAGAAAAATTCTAATAACACATCTACGTCTCGGAAGATAAAACAATGAAGTAAATTAGCAACCACAGCACCACTGAATGCCTTTGTTATAAACTTTAAAACATGAAATAAAAAAGACAGCACTCATAAGAGTGCAAAGACCCATGCTGGTAATGTTTTTGTGACTTGTGATCTTGATCTCTGACCTTTTAAACCCAAAATAAATGGGTCACAAGGACTCGTCTTGCAACATTTCTGTGTCAAGTTTGGTGATCCCAGCTGCATCAGTTTTTGAAATGTCATGCAGAAAAAAACATAGACAGACGCACAGAAAAATGGAGGTAAAAACTGTACCCCCACAACTGCCACAGTCATGGGTAACTATGCCTCTGAAGATACAAAATGAAAATTAGTACAACAGCACTGAATGCTAAGTTATAAACTTGATGCACACCAAATATCCAACTAACCTCAGTGGTGGCTGTCGATGTGGTAGATCACAGCCAAACGGAGAGATCTTATCCAGCATAGCCTTGGCATGCTTCTGCTGATAATGCTTCCTCAGTGTTTTCCAGTCAGACCAGGTGACTCCGTTGTCACACAGTGCGCAAGCCAAGCCTTTGTCAACGTGCGACAGCAGATGCAAGTTACGAATATTCCGCTTGTGAAAGACGAAAGTGCAGAACGGACACCCAAGGTTCACGCCTCCCGTACGATGCTGCTTCGATTTCTCAGGACAGTTTTCCAAGTGACGCTGCACCTAAAATCGGTCGCCAACGAACAGTTTATTCGATCAGTTCGTGATCTTATCTTCAATTCTTTCTCTCACGCTTTTACCTGAGAGCAGGCCAGTGCGGTTAACTAGCAGGTGGACGTGGATCCCTTCATCACTATACACTTTAACCATGGTGTGACCTTAGCCTTTACCCATCAACATCTTACCAGGTCATCAGTTGCAAAACCAGTCCAAGTTCCTAATTCAGTTATCACAGCAAGTGTTCAAAATGTCCTCCTTTTTCATTCACAAAGGCCTGACATCTCTTCCACCATTCGTTGTTTCAGATCGGTCATGTCTCACATCTCTAACTGGCATCTGATACACACAATCCTGCTAAAATCCCCATATCTGACAGTCAACAGGACTCAGATCAGGACTGTATGGCGACCAGAAGTCTGGACGAATGAATTTCGGAGTTCCTCGCCGAAGGAGCTCGATCGTCTGATGTGCAGTGTGCTGCCAACTACAGAAATTAATGTTTCCCAAGGTAGTGTAGCAGCAGGATGTAGACTAAGGTGGGTATATCAGTAACTGCTATGTTGCAAATTAACTCAGTACACTGTATGCCAAATATCATAATAAATTAGCCCGGTGCGGGACTGACAGTTGACACTTCGCAACTAACGTTTCTGCGAAGTTCAAAGTCACATGACAAAAAAAAATTTTTTTTAATCCAGCCAGATCAAATTTTGATGTTGTGTCCAATTTAAGAATCAGTAGTCAGTTGCCAGCTCCCATTGTAAATGGTGGATGAGATAGCTTTTGAAAATGGAAGCATTTCCAACTTTCAAGGGCTTGTGACCTTGACTTAACCTTGGATCAGGTCATAATGCATACCATCATGCATCACTCCTCTACCTACATGCCAAATTTCATTGAAATCAAAGAAACTTTTTGTGGATGGACAGACGGACGTAAGTACATACGTACGTATGGACGGACATTTGAGACCCATTTTACTAGGTCGACTCAGAAGAGTCAACCTAAAAACCGGCCAACATTTGCAGAAACTAGTCATACAAATGAGAGGGGCATTTCTTTTGAACCAGTGTACATGCACGGCCAACTTATCAAATAAGTTAAACTTTCACTGTTTACATCTCACATCCATCAAATATTTGCACTTACGAACTCTCTGGACTTGCACAACTTTGAAGAATGCAGTGAATAAATTTCATAACTGAATTCACTGGAGGCCCATTCAAACTTATCTCGATCAGTATTTGCCTGACTTCATAACTGAGTAAACAATGGCATATAACACTGCTGGTTTTCCGTAACGACTGCATTCATGAACTAGGACTTGGACCGATCATCAATGTCAATCAGTTTCTATTATTTTGCCACCAACAGGGGTGCAAAGTATTGTAATCAGCGTGTCCATATTTCTATCTTGTTTGTCTGTTTGTTCGCTCGCATATGTCGAAAACCACACGACCAAATTTCACAGAAATTTCTGTACATTTTATGCGGCTGTGGCTATGGATAGGTTACGTACTTCTGTGTTACTGTTTTGTCAATGACGTCATGTTTCCATAACACAGCAAATCAACCAGAATCAAAAATGATGCATTTTTTGCATGTTTCGACCACTGTGCCACGTGGCGGCACAGAAGCAAAGTCTGACACCTCCAACTGCATCTTGTCGATGGTTCTTTCTGATCAATTTTTACCGTGCGACGCTATGCTAGTGTGGTATACGCTGTCATCGTGTATCCGTCCATCTGTCTGTCCATCACAAGTTGGAGTTCCATGAAGATGGTTAAACCTAGGATCATGCAAACAACTCCATACGATAGCCAAATGATGCCAAAGATGTCGGCCAAAATCCAATGGGGTCACCACCAACGGGGATACCAAATAGAGGTGGGGTAGGTTACAATCAACGAAATATTTTGCTTTATCTCAGCAATGGTGCAAGATGAGGATATATTTACTATGGAACATTAATAGGATCCTGTTTGCATTCCATCAAATGGCACTATTTTCAGTGACCTTGGGTGACCCCTAACTACCCCAGATCACCCCGATTTCCACATTTGTGTGTCCCTTTTTATTTGTATCAGTTGTGTATCTTCGAATTGGGTGGAAATAAAGACTTCAAATTTGGTAGGCAGGCCTGAGGGCTAGTCCTAGCCCTCAGATGATAAATCATCCCTAGAGGGAGCGTGGTCAAATTTTGTACATATGTAGACTATATCATATCTCAGGCAAAGGATGACAAACCACCCCTAAGGGGGCGTGGTCAGTGTCATGTGACCCACTTTTCAATTTTGACGCCTGCTATCATATCTCCGGTGCAGCTGAAGTGACAGTCGCCAAATTTTGTATGCAGGTAGAATATATCAAGCGCTTGGCTTTCGATGACAGACTATTCTCTAATGGGTGTGGTCAGGGTCATGTGACCTGGGGTTTTTTTAATTTTGCCCCAAACACTGATGAAGCTAGGTACTTCAAATTTCATGTGCTGACTGATACATGGGATTCCAAATGCAAGCATCATGTGCTACCTGCGAAAGGGATGTGTGATGTATCAAGTGTCCTCCTTAAATTTTGGGAAACCACTAACAATATCTAGGCAATGGTGCAAGACACAGTTGCAATGAAACACTAATACAAAATCATATGTGGTCTATAGAAAGGCACCATTGCCAATGCCCTTGAATGACCTTAAAGATCACTTTTGCTGTTTGACGCCTTTATAACTCCCATTCCTTGTAAAACATAGCACAAATTTACTAGCACAGTGCATCATGCAATCCATCGACAGTAGCAGAGCTTCTTGTCTGTTATGGATTGGTGAGAAAGACTATGCTATCAACCTATCAGCTTTTTAGCTTAACACTATGCATTTGCATACTGTAGCATAATTACACTGAATATACAAATGAAATCAATCACAGTGCATGTTCTACCTGTCCCCAGGTGAGCAATAACAGTCCACAGTAGACGCACTTGTAGCGGTTGCTGTAGTGGAAGTCAATGTGTGACACCAGCAGATCTTTCGTCTCGAACCCAAGACCACAATACTCACACGTATGTTCAGCCGAGCTGTTGACAAGACAGACGTCATGTTTCTCACGCATGTGTCTCAGCAGGTCATACCAGTGATAGAACGGTGCCTGGAACTCACAACGATGGCACTGCAGATACGTCGGACCTTCACTCCCGATTGAGCCAGGCACAAAGCCCGGATGCACGTGGTTGTGAACCTCAGCCGTCAGCTTTACATCAAACGTCTGACTACATTTTGGAACTAGGCAGCGAAGAATGTGCTCGCCAGTCGGAGTGTACTCGAACTTTCCGTAAACTCTCCTTGGTTTTGGTGTCAACCCTGGCTCTGATGTTCCTGCCGTGTCCTGAGCAACTTCGGACTCGGAAGCTGCCGAATCTGCTGCAACTGTAGTTGATTTTGTTGGTGAGGCATCACCAGCATCATCTACATGAACACATTTCTCCTCATCAGCAGCAGATGTTGAAGGCTTGCTGACACCGTCAGAATTATTAGCTTCAGATGCTGCTCCTGACTGCTCCCCATCGTTAACAGACGTACTCATGTTTTCTTCGACATCTGCTACATCTTCCTTCACGCCATTCCGATATTCCCAGTCAGTACTTTTTACTGCTGCTGAAGCCCGATGTTCAATCTGTTGATTATCACTGTCTGCTTGAGTGTCAATTACAAGTCTATTATCATCCTCTTCTTCCACCAGATGTTCATTATGATTCACTGTACTGTCTTTGTTATAATAAGGCATGGCACCAGCGACTGACGCTGATCCTGCTTGCTCATCTGGTTCCTCCTTAACACGCTGATTAGTTTCGGAAGTTAAAACCGGCCCGCTGCTACAAGGTCCCACGTCCTTATTTGGTGTCTGTAAACTGTCAGAATTACTTTCTGCTAGGGCAGACATAGGCACATCCCGACTCGCAGGTGTGCTCTCATCAGCAGCCTGCTCATCATCAGACGAATCTTCAAGCAACTTCCAAACTGTTGTGTACCTCTTTTCCATAGCTGTCTCTCCATCTTTTTTCGCATCATCAATACGTCCTCTGGGACTAGCATTGGGATTTGTTGCAAACATTTCTCCCGACAAAGTCTGTGCCTGGACACCCGCCAGACTATTTTTTAAGTCACCAGTTGCACCCTGAGCATTGGTTGATGCCTGATGCTTAGCATCCAAATCTCTACCAACGATTTTGAAGTCCGAAGCCGAAAAATTTCCCAGGCGAATTTTCATCTTCTTAACATATGACTTTCCAGTGGTTTGTACTGCAGCGTGTGCAACATCGACATCGAGGTCCAATTTGCGCTTGCGGCTCTCAGACGCAATATCAGCCACACTACCACTTGGAACCTGATTAATAGCATCAGATGTACTCAAAACACTTGTGCTTCCTAGCAGCTGTGGACGCAACAGACTGACATAGGACTGAGAGCTGACAGACGATGGCAGAGGCAATGGGTTAACAAATGACGGTGGACAACCAGCGGGAAAAGTCAGGGCAGGAGGTAGGTTAATGACACCCGGAGTCGATGGGTTAAAATTTACACCAGAGTGATTCAGTACTGTCGACTGCATTGTCAGTGCATTCTGCTGTCCACCATTAAGTGGCAACCTTACGTCAGGAGACATATGGAAATTCTGCGGAAGAAGTACTGAGATTCCTGGTGCCGCAACTTTCTGCTGCATACCAACGAGCAGCATCGGATCTGTCTGCATGCCACTGTCTTTGACAGATGCTGCACTGCCGAGAAATGTCAACTGGAAACTGGGAACGTGGTCTGTACACTTGCAATCTCGCTGAACAAATCCACAGTCCAAACAAACTGACTCGGCATAGTTGTTTAGATGGTTCAGTACAGCGTTCCTCATCTTCTATAACATTCCATTGTACAAAAAAAACATAATTATTACTATCATCGGAACATCCAGACATAATTCTACTCCCATATGCATTAAGCATCAGCATTTTATTATACTGCCAAATAAATTACAACAGTACTCAACAATGGCCGGCATTAGGGCTTGCCTCAATCACTTAAAAAAGTGATCGATGATCGTGACGTCATCAACAGCTGATCGCGATCAGCAGCGGCGCCACCTAGTGTAGACAGTATGCCAAGCTGCCTGAGTGGGCCACTGTGCTGGCAGTGTGACACCAGCGTGGATGGACGGTCGGCCGCCCGGTGGGGGGGAGGCAAAAGCTGGCTGCGCTTTGGTGTCATATACTCGCAGACGCTTGCTGCTGCAACTGACTCGCTACTCCCCACCTTCCCCCTCTCCCCATGTGGTGCGAAGCGCTGTGCGGCGGCTGTGACAACTGATACTCAGACAGTCCAATGCCGCTGTGCAGACTGACGTAAATTATCCATAGCTTAGCAATTAGCTGCATGATCGCGATCAGTCCCGTTTTCAATCAGATGTGATCGCACAGTATTGTCAACGATCTGCTCGCGATGAGAAGCTGATCGAGACAAGCCCTAGCCGATATGGTAGTGTTTCACTAGTGATTACACACAGCATGAGGTCACATGTTCACTTTCACAATTTCACCTAATGACCTAACCAAGTTGCACATACAACTGCTTCTGCTATCAAGCAGTGTAAGTTGGCACCTGCCAAAAGGCACTGGTGCTTTTTGCTGAAAAGATTAGATAAAATGGCTGAGAAAGATTCTGCGGGATTTGTGTACAACAAAGAAAATAAATTAGCCCCGTATGGGACTTACGGTCGACTCTTTGCAAGTGACGTTTGTTGCAACTTCAAAGTTACGTGACACATAATGTCGACCAAATATCAAAAATCTGGCCCAATCAAATTTAGATATTGTGCCCTAGTTTAAGAATTCGTGGTCAGTTGCCAGCTCCCATTATAAATGGCAGAGGAGATAGCTTTTGAAAATGGCCGGATTTCCAACTTTGAAAGGCTCGTAACCTTAACCTTGGATTGGGTCATACTGCATTCCTTCGTGCATCACCCATCGACCTCTAACTACATGATAAATTTCATTGAAATCTTAAGAAACTTTTTGTGGACAGATGGACAAACGTACGCACGTACGTACTACTGTCGAAGAGTCGACCTAACAAACGAGAGGGTTCTTAACAAAGCTGGAGTAAAGACGTAACTGTTAGACATTGTCAAAACAAGGAAGCTAGCATACTATAATCACACCATGAGGCAACAAGGGAGTTGCCTCGAGAAAGAGATAATGCAAGGAACAGTTCCAGGTGAACACAGGCGAGGAGGACCACGCATGGCCTGGATGGACAATACCAATACATGCACAGGACTCTCCTTGGAAGTGAATCAGAATGACAGAGGACAGAGATAAATGGAGACAGTGTGTGCATGGTGTGGCCAACCCTCGGATTGAGGATGGCTAAAGAACAGAACAGAACATGTTCAACAACCTAAGTAAGGAAGATGAAAATGTCTGAACTATGTCTGCCTATGTTCCAGTTAGAGTACAGCACACTTCACGTTTTAGCTGTACGGACTGTAATAGCTATTATCTAAGTGCATTAGCTACAGAAAATATACAACACTAGTGTTGTTACAACCACCGAACTTTCAACGCCATCGCGGTAGTTGGCTACCACCGAACCAACACCGCCATCGCGCTGTTTTACAGTGTTCTTGGCGGTCTTTCTGGGCACTGTTTCCTGAAAGCTGCTCCTCAAGTCTGCAGAGCAGCGATAGTCATCTAAATGCAGCGTCATTTGATACCGCGTGAACACACGGCGAGCGAGCACAGCGAGTCGGCAATACCTCCCCCCGCGCATCCGCCTCCCCACTCGCAAATGACAAAACTGCCGGAACAGTCTAGGCACTGTACTTAGTGAGATCATCGCGACCGTTTCGAGTGCACCCCTACGTCGCGTGCAGTGAGCAATTAGCGCATTCCAGGACAGCCAGAATGATGTGACATCCACTTGTTTTCGATTAACAACCCTAGCCTTGACACCGACCATATTTGCCATCGCCACCAGCACCGTGGTGGCATGTCAAAAAACACTGCCACCGACTGAGTTGCAAATTCCTGCCACTATAACAACACTATACAACACTGTGCCCTGCTTAATATCAGGACCTTAAAATTGTTAACATCACAACTTTCTGATTCTACACTGGCTTCCATTATTCCGGTGGGCTTACCTAAACAAGCTGCTATCTGCTCTGCATGACAAAAGCATTCAAACAAAAGTACAGACCATGTTTCTGTACCAGTACTAAAAACATCATATAGTTCGTGGCTCTTATTGCAATTTTTACACCCTTTAAACGGCGTTTAATGCATCAAACTTACATGCTTTCACTTACTTTAATTCTCTTAAATATTCAATATAATATGAAAATGGACTCCTTAAAGATAACATCATAAGCAAATAATGCAGCTTACTTGGAAAGCTTGGCAAGATGGCCAAATAACTGCGAAAGCCATTAAAGCCACACTTGGAATATATGTGGTAACTTTTCGCTCCATTTGGCTCGTGTCAGACGTCGACTTTGGAGTGGTGGTGGTTGAGTGAATAGACTTTCCAATGTCAAAGCTGTTCTGAAGATGTCGCAGTGTCCACTCTGCTTCTTCTCGTATTTCTTCTGAGAAGAGATCAAGAACTGTGGACAGACGAACACATCGATTCTTCGCTGAATCAAGGTGGCTCTTCTGGGGCGGTAATGGATTATCTTTGTCATAAATCTTGTTCGTCTCATAATCGACAATATACATTGGCAGATCCCACAGACCAGGCCACTGAAGTGTACTCAACTGCATCATGTCGGCTCACTGCAAAAAAACATACACAATATATATATACAGATATATATATATATACAGATATATAT
>Ga0209780_1003795_pt1 | contig 11419 bp, 7 predicted proteins | sample WorMetexBAHAMAS2_FD_187384 | JGI IMG/M metagenome (GOLD analysis project Ga0209780, IMG submission 187384) | Marine gutless worms symbiont microbial communities from Max Planck institute for Marine Microbiology, Germany - Inanidrilus exumae... | ecosystem: Host-associated > Annelida > Digestive...
GTTTATGACCATATTAATACCATCTGCCCCCTTATTCAGCATTATTTAGGCAAAACAAACTCTGATAACTCGGTTTGATGATATGCGAGGCGCATAGATGATTGGTTGCACTACATAGAATAGATTACCATTGACGCTTAGCATGGGTGGCTGAACAGCTCGGAGGCGGATGGCCTAGCCGTGGGCAGATAGGGGCGTGGCTAAAGCGGAGCGCAGTATTACATGTTGCACGCTGGGACGTTTTTGTTTCAGTGATGACGCTCCTCGACGAGCAGACGATACGCACAGAAAACGTACAATATTTGTCTGACAGCAGCATATTGAACCACCGTGGTAATTCACGACATTATAAACGAAATGTGCTTACAGATGATACGCCTTTCCGCAACCTTTTAATTTTCTTTTCGCACAATTTATTGCGGAACAAATCGAACCGTTTCATGTTTACGTTGTCGTTGATTGACATCTGTGGCTTGTTTACTTATCGTCTGCCACTAAGATAATAGGCCCATGTGATGCGCATGAGCAGCAAGCCGAGATATAACCGAACCACGCCTAGCACCAGTTTAGCTCCAGTTGTGCCACGCAGAAACGTAGTTCGCAGCCAAAAAAGGAATTGTAAGTTTGTAGGAAAAGGTTATAGTTAAGTAAGTGTTGACATTTATGGTGGAATTTATTGTTATTGCTATTCCTGTTTTTCATTGCTATATATTCTTGCCGCTACTATGTGTGCTTTCGAAAAAATGGCCAGTACCATACGGCCGTAGCTGCACCATCAGCAGCAGTCATTAGCGTGTAGCCAATATCGTCACTCCAGTGTTATATATTCTATCCTCCTAGACGCTTAGTTACAGTAGAAATTAGGAACTCAGTTTGATGGGCGTAGGCTCTGGCCTCTACATGTACGATGTCGTCGTAAAACGTTGACGTTTGCTATCTCATCTTCTGATAAGCTCTTGTTCACAGTCTGGTGACCATTCACTGTAATGTTAACTAGAGCAATTCTGCATTCTATAGGTTTATAAACTTGTGTTATAAGGCTTTGCCTGCCTGTCAGGAACCAGATGTGCAAATCAAATTCACTCAGTCCACATCTGGAAATCCTTATCTTAGCTCTTATTTTATCACTAAAACTAACACTCTAACTCTACCCCTTACACGTTCATATGATGACAGAACTCAGCACTATTTGACGAATAAGGGCACAACACCTTTATAGTGACGCTTTTTTTCCAAATACGTCTGGGCCATGCCATGCATGCTTCCTGGATGTATTTCTGAATGTGGAGTAAGTGAAATTGCTCATCAGCTTTCTAGTGTGTAGACATAAATCCTATTAAATTCTCTCCACTATGGTTAGACTGATACCAATACCATATTGGCATCTGATACCCGATGTCATCGGCCACAGCTGTACTGACACCGATAGCAATACCGATACCAGAGGTGATGTCATCAAAAGAACAGCTCACGAGTACGCTGTCTATAAAAACACTGAATGTGTAGAGAACAACAATGATGAAATACTTTCACAATAGATTAATACATAGATTGTCAGTGATGTAATTTCTTCAGTTTTATCCATGCCAGCTGTTCTGTCGCCATTATGTGGGGCACTTAATATAAACATTTTGCAGCACTAAACAGTCAGATTGCCGAGAAGGCACTAGCAGTTAGCTTTTCTTAAACATATTGATTCAATTTTGTTCAAATAATGTGACAAATTTTTACCAGTTAACTTATCCGAGTTCAACAACTTGCCCCACATAAAGAGAACATATGTTACTGTGACGTCACTTTATCCTGTCTATATGTGACGTTGCTGTTGTACACCAATAGACTTAACGAATCAAATTATGGTGACCTAAGCAGAGTGCCAGCTGCTGAGAGATGGGCCTGATGTGTGTGATCTATATACAGAATTTTTGCCACATGATGGCCATGCTTCCCGCACAGTGGATGCACGGCCCTTGTTATCCTCATAAGAAGGCCATGACAAAAGTCAATTATCAGCATTTGGACCAGTTCAGCTGCCATTGACCACTGCACCTATCCACAGTAAACTGGGGCCCGATTTTCAAAGGTTCCTGCATTCTATTGTTCCAGCAGCTGATCCAGCATTAGAAACTGAATCGCACACACAGTATACCATAAAACCCTTTATGTTTGCATGTCCTTTATTTTGCGAATTTCATGAGCTAAACAAAACTGCAAAATTATGGGGCGTGAATATCGATATACCAACTTTAGTTGGTATAGTATGTTGTGTAGGAATTGTGTGGATCGAATTTGCTGAAATAAAGGCACCAAAATAGTTTTGCATATGAAGTCACCAACTTTTAGGGCAGCCACATTAAACGGTTTTACAATAACTGTATAGCATGACACCAAACAGTTAGAACTAAGCAAACTGAGAAGATTGCTGCAGATTGTATATTGTCTGAGTGTACGCAGTGCAAAATCTTACTGAAATTTAAACACTACAGATTGTCATATATATGAGAAAATGGTGTAAATTAAGTGCAATACAACACTTCCTGCATTTCATCAACTTCGACAGATGGACTACAGGACTACAGAATTAATAATCGTTGAATTAAATGGCTCACTTTTAATTTTCAGTGTATTGGGCAGTCCTGCAGAAGCTGGTGTTGTGCTGTCATTGACTGATGAGACAGCGAACCATTTACACACAGCTGCAGTGTATGATTGAAGCACAGCCTCCACCTCTCGATAGTCAGTTGGTTCATCGCTTTCTTCATGTTCACCACATTGTCGATGACAGCTCATAGAGTAGGCAGACTGATTTCTACTCTGCTGCTGTGATGTTCACTTCGGCAGCAATATAGTCTGCAGTGTAGCTACCAGGCGCTGGACGAATGGCTATACACCGGTTGTCGATGTTGAACTGGTCGTCTGTTCAGTGACCAGTTATGCCCATAGGCCGGGTTGTTGGAGGACGTCCCATGTTAGTGATGATGGCGATGAACTGGGCTATCTGCACTTCCACCTTTAGCATGGCCTCTTTTTCCTCGTACTTAGCTGGAATCAACTTATTTGACAGAGCAGCACGTAACGTGGGTCCAGTTTGGACACGAAGGCCTTAAATGCCTCGCTGTCCACTAATCGTAATGGCAGTTGTAACACTGATTACTTTTGATCGGATGCCTTGTACGCATGCCACCAGTACATGTCGGGATTAGGTCTCAGTGGACTAATGGTGCCATAACTGCCGTGCTTGATGTGAGGATCCTAGTATCGAGTGAACTGCGGCAGTTTTGTCGTCAAGACAGTCACTGTGATGTAGAGCCTTACATACATACATACATACATAAGTTCTTTTGGATAGCACATATAAATTCAATAGAGTCACTATGCGCTTGGGCTGCATGAGCTGCACACCCTCACTGCAGTTCGTAAGTCAACTCAGCCTTCCACTGTGCATGGAATGGTAAAATGATGATGGGCAGTGGTGGATGTGGACGTCAACAGCTAACAGGCGGACTAACAGCCCAAGTTGGTTGGTTTGGTCTGGTGGTTGCTGAGTTTGCATTCATCAAATGAACTGGGTGAACGTTTACAATGGCTATGTGAAAGCACTGTAAACACTGACTTCGGTCTAATTTTTACTGTAGTGAGAATTTAAACTGGTCACCTAGGTGAAGGTTCATCACATTAACCACTGAAGTGTGGATTCTACCTGTATTTGTCTGTTTTTGTATGTTTTCACAGTTCTAAGAGGAAACTGCGTATACATGTTTTCCATCATATTAGCTCACGTCTTTTGTCTATCAGTGAAACTGCAATTGCACTACGACCATTCCTGTTCTCGGTTCATCCAGATTTGTTTGGAAGATTCCCAAAGGAACAGGTGAGAAAGATTATATTAGGCTGCAGCATCAGTAACCTGAAGTACTGATCTCATTTGGTTTAGTACTTTTCTTGATAGGTGAGATGAGAGTTTATTTGAGTTATGTGTCCGTATGTGATCCATTGTTGCTGATAGTTGTTTTAGTCCATGTGTGCATGCACATTAGTGTATCATAGTCATTGTTTAGATGAAACTAGAAAATAGTAGTCCAGACCACTGGGAAAAATAATGGAGATTTTTTGCCAGTTCTGTATTTTTGTATTCTTTAAAAATGCATGTCATATCGAATTAATGAAGATGCTGATGAGTAAGTCACTAAGTCAAGATTTTGTAGTTGAAAATAGGTAACAGAATTATCAAACGATAAATAGTATGTAGGTCAATATCTGGTCATATTTTGAAAACGGTTCAAACACTGACATGTCAGATATTAAAAGTTGAATGAATCAGGAATGTGTTTTTAGTATTAAATGAACTAGGTCCATGGTAGTAAGTGATGAAGGATCTATGTGTGCCTATCGCTACTGTTTCTGTAATAAATTTTAACATGTTTATGGTTGCTTGCTCAAGCTTCAGCAAGAGCATCAAACATTATATTTTATGTATCATGTTTATTTCATTTTTTCTCTGCACTTTTTCTGACGTCTATCAGCAGATGTTTTCTAACAGCAATTTACTGTAGCTGCAATAAGGAAGGAGCTATGCCAAGTTTTTGAAAGTTTGTGTAAAATAAGTGAGGAACAAAACTCCAGATTTTGACATTTTTGTGGCGAGACACAACACAATATGTTCCACAACATGAACAGATTACAGAAATTGGAAATCCAAACATTAGTATTAATCTGCCATTATTCATCTATATTATCACTAAATTTGATGGGATCAGACAAAAAATGATAGAGAATGATGTGTTAGTTTGGACAAGGAGTTGTTGCATCGAGCAGTGGCTGTTGATGCTGTCCGCCACATTGTAGTGCATCGCAGACGGCTGTTTGGTGTCTTCATCCATCTGATTCTCTGGAGAGATGTTTGGCGACATCCTGAGATGATTCGGTGTGCATCCTGGTTCTGTATGGAGATGCTTAGACTCCACATGGAAATTCTTGGAGCCCATTTGGGTTCCATAAGGAGATGTTTGGAGACATGCCATTTCTTGTAGAGAAATTTTAACTACAGTGCACTTATCAGTAAATGCATGTTAGATTGCAGACCAATTAAAAACATTGAAAGCTGGTGTTACACAATTTACTCGTAAACTGAAACTGCACAGTGTCGAGTGACAATCAGTCGTGAATTGACACGTTAATTACCGACATTCTAGTTATGTTTTGTGTGTACTGTAAATATTGGGAATGCAGCTGGTGTGATCGCAGGCGGTGAACGAGGAATCACTGAAACTTCTGAATGAATACATCAGTCAGCTGCACAATCAACGACGAGTTTCTCCACTGAAGCTAACTTTCTATGTCAGACCTCAGGCTACGGATCCAGCACTGGCTGGAATTGAAACTGCGCATGACTCTGGTTTGTAACATTGTATTCGTATGATTTTTTCCATTGGTGTAAATGTTTTCATAGTGATTTGTTTTGTTTAGAATACACTTTACTTTATAGCTTTTGCTTTTAATGTGTAGTTTTAACCAGTGTCAAAGAATTTTGATGAAAGGCCGCATTGTGGGGGGGGGGCGGATTATTTACGGAGGAGGTGTACAATTTAATTTGACACCGACCAGTCTAGTCTGGAGCATTGCAACTTGCCGCCCGCAGTCCCACTGTTGTCATTATTGATTTTTTGCTAGGTATATCGCTGACTCCCAGTGCTTTTCAGTGGGCCGGATAACTCCCAAAAATTGCCCTCTCAGGTCCAGTCGAATACATGAATCCTTGGGCCCACTGGAGTCTGCCCTCCAATTGGCATCTCAGTTGGTTCAGCTGTTTTTTTGCATGGCTCACGAACGTGACCAACAGACACAGACCACATTACTCCATCTGTAGCAATGTACCACATCTTACACACTGATTGCATGCAATACAGCCTAAAATGTATTTTACATGTATGTTGAACTAGGCAATTTCCGGTCCATACAGATAGTACTGGCTACACAGAACCTTCACGACGCAGTCAGAGCGGTGTTGTCTTCGTGCAGTTTGCCGCTGGATTATGTTGACACCGTTGCTGCGTTGCAAGTATCTGGTGCTCATTCCAGGCTTTCACAGTCTTCCACTGTTTCACCGAATGACCGTTTTTCACAAACTGTCCAGTCAACAATCGTCGAGCGGTTCTATGGATTCGGTGCTCATGATCTGCCACACGTCCGTGTACGCCGAATGGCTCGTGACACTCTCAGGTTATTGCCACTTTTGGTGTGGTTATGTTGCTGCTTATTATTGCTTGAAACCACTCCTGTGTTTGGTTTTTGTTTGTCCCAGTTAGACATTTAAGGATCACCAGCACACGAGACAGAATCAAAGCACCAAAGTTGTTTGAAAATAAAGCACTAATATTTTGGCTTTTTTGTTAGAAGAGACCCAGTCTGTATCATCACCAAATGTCACGATGGCTAAAGTGGATTAGTTTGATTTTGATGGTGCCAGTCAGGGCTAAGCCAGACGGTAGGCCATGTCTAGAGGGGGCCGCTACAAATACTCAGCAAGCTGCTCACTTCTACATATCCCTCATGCACCCTACATTTTATGCATACGTTAGCACACACTTACCAATTCCCCTTTTCTGCCTGGGCTAGTGCAGTGGACCACTATGGGGTCTCAGCACTGACGTCCAGAGTAGGCTGGACCTCTGCATGCAATAACGATCGAATGAACAAACAAACGATTTTGGTGGTAGTTGTAGTGTTGGTGGCATTGTCTTTCAGTGCTTGTACATGTATGCTGTATGTTGACTGTCAGGGTCAGAGGGGATGTAGCCTCTCCAGCAGCCACTTTGGGTTTCCTTGCTGACTTCTGCTGAGCCGCTGGCTAACGTAGGTTTGCCAGAAATATCAGTGTCTGTACAGTGGTTGTGTTCATACACGTGTAGCAATTGGTTGGCGAAGAATGTGGACCGTGGACGCTACAAAGCACTGCAGGTGGCACCGATTCGGCAGGAGATATCACGGCTGAAAGATGTGATAATGGAAGAGACTGGTGCTGTTGATATTCAGTGGCAGTGCCACTGGACTTTGCGGTCGTATCATGCTGCTCTAAAGGGACTGCTCCGTATTTGTCATCAGCATAGTTCCACTATTGATCTCACCGGTATTTAGTTTGCAGCCTTTTTTGTTTACAGTTTTTATTTGTTGTTTTTAGCTGACTGCAGGCACCTTCAAGTAGACTTAGTTCATTCTTTTTGTTTTTTAGGTCAACTCTTTGACATAGTCGACCTCATAGAGCCAGTCTCAAATGTCCGTACATATGTATGTACATCTGTCTGCAAAAAGTTTCTTCAATTTCAGTGAAATATGGCATGTAGGTAGAGGTCGATGAGTCAATGTCACGAGCCCTTGAAAGTTGGAAATCCTGCCATTTTCAACAGCTTTCGCATTTGCTGGCAACTGACCACTGATTTCACTGACCACTGATTATATAGCGCCCTACGTCGCAGGCGAATCAGAGGCGCGTGTTGGACTAGGCTAGGTAGAGTGTTTACGTTCGCTGTACGCACTATCAAACAGTTCAGTCTTTAGAGCACGCTGACTCTTACAGTAGCTTCCGGCGTGCTCTAAAGACTGAACTGTTTGATAGTGCGTACAGCGAACGTAAACACTCTACCTAGCCTAGTCCAACACGCGCCTCTGATTCGCCTGCGACGTAGGGCGCTATATAAATTCGTTTTGATTGATTGATTGATTTGATTCTTAAACTAGGGCACAATATCTAAATTTGATCAGGCCAAATTCTTGATATTTGTCCTAATATTTGTGTCACGTGACTTTGAACTTGGCAGAAACGTCAGTTGCGAAGAGTCGACTGTCAGTCCCATACGGGGCTAATTTGTTTCTGTTTATTTACTACTTTTACTAACAATCCCTCACTCTTTCACCCCATGGCTTTTAACCCACACGTTTCACAAATTGTTCCCACCTTATTCTGCCTTCTTTCCTCAGCACTACCTTCATGGAGTAGGACTGGGACTGGGTCTTTTCTGCTCTGCAGTTGTAGCTGTAAATTTCTTCTTGGTATTCTGCATGTTTATTTTTACGCCTTTGCCACCCAACAGTGCTGGCAAATGCATTACGTTTTCTGGCTGTTAGTCCGTTTGCCGCATCCGTTCGTTCATTTGTCCGGACAGATCTTGTTACTACGATATTTTATGAATGGCTTGAGCAATTGTGATGAAACTTACAGTGAGTATTCAGTCGCCCATACTGATGATCTGATTAGATTCTGGAGGTCAAAGGTCATAGCATGCCATCGAGGTGGCGAAGGCATCCATGTTGACTGCTTCACGGGCTATCACCCAGAACATTTCTTTTGAGCTAATCGGTTTTTGTTTTTTTATAGTTTTTTCCCTATTTTTTTGTTTTTGGTGCCATGGGCTAGATTAAGTTGGCCTTCCCGTCAGCTTCTGAGTGCACAAACATGTGATCCATTGTTGCTGATAGTTGTTTCGTCCAAGTGCACGCACACTAGTGCATAGTAGTAGTTATCGTCTAGATGTATATATCATAGTCAAAGTGCATCTTTTAGTTCATATCGTGTTGTTGATGATTGGTGGCAGGTCGCACGGTGGTGTTTGGTGCCGACACTGGAGTATGTGTTCAGGGTCACGTCATTCTACGTCACGACGTTATTGCTGATCACTGGATCAGTGTACGTTGCTTGTGTGTCTGGTAGCTTGCCAAACATCACTGTTTGTCTGTCTTTCGTGTCAGTAGAGGTCTTTTAGCAGCCAGCATATTGGCATTTTTAAAGCAACAACAATAATGGTGCTTGATGAATTTAGCACACTGTCAAATGCAATATGTCTTGACGCATGTTTGTTTGTTTGTTTGTTAGCAGAATAACTCAGTTACGGGTGGACTTTCATGAAATTTAGGAATAAGTAAATTATTGAACTGAAAAGAGTTGGTTAAATTTTTGAAGTGATCAGTTACGGTTAGGCTCAGAGCGTTCTTCACGTATGCACACCTACTGCTTGCTGGTAACAACATTGGGGGTGGAGGAGACAAGTCTGGTACCGTGGGTGGGTGGGAGGTCTTCGGATGCTTTTTTGGGTCTTATTTAAGAAAAGCATTCCAAAGCCAGACCGACATGGAAGAGATAAATGCAACAAGAGATGTTAGGCACTGATATGTTATAGGAACTGATGAACAGCAATTACACAAGATATCACATTGAACTGATAATTACTAGTAGGTCTTGTGGTGGTCGGTTAGTTTCAACCCTGTTATAGGTGCTAACTTAATAACTTACATGAGCCTCCCCTATCTTTTCCCATTTTGGGTTGTCACTGAACAAAAAACGCTACAAGGTAGGAAGGTTACTGTATAATTGGCTATCCTTAACCTGGCGTAACTAAATCTCCACCCAAGACCTTGTCCCTGATATAGCCTGTTTTTGTGCTGAAAGGGGACGGTAATCTCCCAACCAACCAACCAGTTTCATTGTAGCATGGCAGAGATATGCACTCTACCAAGCGTCATCCAGGGTGTTATCTCCTCAAGGATTAATGCTCATTAAATATTAATATTTCTAATATAATTTTACCTTTAAGGCACGATATGACCTACATTGTGTTGAAAGTGCCATTAAACTCCAATCAACCAACCAACCAACCTAGGGTCTTACCTGTTTGCAAAGTTTATGCAAGAAATAATGCAGTTTAATAGAGTTTTTTTTGCATGTGTTCAACTTTTAGCCATGCTTCTGGCGTGTGCATTATATGCAGACTCTGAAGTCTTTGTACCAGTATGATGCAGTTCTGGCCAAGATTCCTGCTGCTGAGCGCTATTTGTCGACACTTCTTGGCAACATAGAGATCACCCATCAGCCACATCGGCCAGTCACAATGGCACAGGATTATCTCGGAGAGCTGCGCAAGCTGACCGCCAGTATTGCAGAAGAGAAGGCACAGCATGGACCTGATGTTGCTCTGGTTCATGCCAACGTCGACGATGTTCAGCTGGTTGTGGAATGGTAGCGTCTTTATTTATACTTTAGTGTTGTATCTCAACAAGGTTTTTAAAATAATGTAACCAATCTCGATGACCAAGTTTCTTTCTGTGATTTGACACTGTGGACTAGGTGACTGGAAGGGCATGTAAAAGCCTGTCTCATGTCAAATAGATTCTCTTCCAAAACAAGTGGGGAAGAAAACTGAAGAGGAACCAGGGCCAGTATTGTTTTGCACGCTGTAGTCTGTTGGTGTCTGTCGTCGGCGTCATCGTCCTTAACGCTGCCGGCGTGTGGGCTGGCCGTCCTTTGGGCACGTGGGAACACAGCCTGGGAACCGGCACGTAGACGGTTGGCGCGCTGGCAGCCGGGTGCATGGGCGACCAACACTGCACGGCCAGTACAGTTACATCCCGTTAGGGCGGGCGACACCTTGTTTATTATTTGTGGCTACTGTCAGTGTTTTACCTGTCATGCTGCCATTGCTAATTTCATTTGTAATTTTGTCTGAATTATGATAAACGACAGTTTCATGGGCTAGTTATAGTTGTGAGCAACCATCATTAGATCAGTATCCAGCAGTTCACTTGGTATGTTTTTGCTATTATTGCAGCATTTGCACGTGGGTGAAGTTTAGAGACCAGTTTGAATAGCTACAGTTGTTTACTTTGCACTATTGCATGTTTCTAGCCAGTATAAAAGTAAGCTGAATAGTGATAATGTGTTGCATTTTTGCTCATCATCGTCTGTTGTTGTGTTTAGACTACTGTGCATGCCGTTCATGTGCAGTTTCTGTGTCTGTTTACCAGCACCACTGGTTCTCCGATGGTTACTCACTGTGGCCAGATCTTGGTGCCTTCAGCCTGCGCCGCTTTCTTGGTTGTTGATTTCATCAACGACCATGCCAGTGAAGCACGAAGGATTCGGCAGGAGTTTGAAAGGTTGCTCTCAGTATGCTGCGTAATATAATTTTTGTAACTATAGTTTGAATTTGGAAAGAATGTGATGCTATTAGTTGCATAAACTTGTGTGTACATCCATTTGAAACAATATGTGCAGCACTAGCAAAATATTAACATATTCCGGAGCTAGTCAGTTTATTTGCACTACTTTTGTTTGGTTGATGAAGTGAATTTTATGAGGAAGAAAGTTCTCTGCTTGAAGTGATTATTAGCAGACAGCATTGCCCTACAAATGTCATCACTATCACAGACGGCCGTACCAGCTGGTCTGAGTACAGCTAAGTCTTGTATTCAGAATGTACTTTATATGATCAAGCACGACATTAATACTATTCCTTTACTGACATTAAAAACATCCTCAATCTTACACCCCGTCAAAATATACTAAATTTTATTTAAAAAATCAATTTATATGATCAACTATAATTTTTAAACAGAAACCTTACACACGTTATACTTTTTCAATAATATAATC
>Ga0209780_1003796_pt1 | contig 11418 bp, 8 predicted proteins | sample WorMetexBAHAMAS2_FD_187384 | JGI IMG/M metagenome (GOLD analysis project Ga0209780, IMG submission 187384) | Marine gutless worms symbiont microbial communities from Max Planck institute for Marine Microbiology, Germany - Inanidrilus exumae... | ecosystem: Host-associated > Annelida > Digestive...
CCGCTTCCGCCCTGGGGCGGCTGTCCGCCCGGTTTGGAATCAGAGTTTTCCTTCTCCTAGATGGATCTGCCTGAAAAGGCTGAGCGAGCTCCATCTACCCCGGTTTGGAATTACAGCGAAAGACAAAATAGCAGTCTAGTACGTAGAACAGGCGATCACAATACGAGTGTTGTTCGATCCGTTACTTAATGCGCGCTCGATCTCGATGAAATTTTAACAGTGACTTTCGCATCGCTGTCTATTACTCATCATTATAGTAACGAGTAAGCTCACTGCCTTATTGTACATTCCGCTTGTGGGACATCAATACATATGAAACATTCAAATGGCGTTACGCGTTAGTTGCACTGCATCACCATCATTATCGCAGAGCTCATTTGTCAACAGATACCGTGCGATTTTTCATATACAAACGGTGCTTCATAACTAAAAAAAGACGCTTCTTCTGATAAATTGTGGTAAGCTGCAACGCTGTTGCGGTAGTATAGGCCTATTTAAACGATTTTCGAACATTTATAAACCGGAAATATTACTTCATCGCTGTACAAGGTGGTCCAAAACGGACTGTTTTGAGACCTGCGATTTATTTAATTGTTCCAAAAACAGCAACGTAGAAGCATATCAGTGAAGCGTCTTCATAGTAGAATCAGACACATTAAGCATGTGTCGAACGCAAAAAAGTGAACCCATGCTGTCTCTCAACGAATTCTCCTAAATGTGTGCAAATAAAGCTATTTTTCAGATTTGAATGTGACATGTAATAGGACATACGAGTAAGATTGATAAGAATACATTTCTGGCTAATATTAAATATTTATTGGTTAATTGAGACACTGGTAAAACAAATAAAGAAAGTAAAAATCTAATTAAAAAGTTGAGGACAGAAAACAGAGAACGGTGCTAAGAGTGACACTTTTGAAGGAGTTTGATGCTAAACAATGGTCTAGGAGTAGACTGTGGAGTTTATATCTTTTTCAAACAACAGTCATTTTTAAATCCGAGTCATTTTATACACTATACACTGTGTCTCAAAAAAACGTCCCACCTTTAATCTGTCTCTAACTTTGTCAAGTCTTAATCGATTTTCAAATTTTTGCACTGCTGGAAAGCGTATGAAATTTGCTATAAAAGCCATATGACAGTACCCACCTTACCTTAGGCATGTTGCTACACTACCTTGGGAAATTAAACATTCCAATTTTCTGCAGATATTCAGCAGATACGGAAGAAAATGCAAACAAATTGCATTTTGAGTAAACCGATTTTAATTCCTCTATGCGTGTAACTGTATGGTGAGTGTATTTATGTATTTACTGTTTAGTGTATTTACAGAATATTTGAAATGTTTAATCATACGAAGGCATAGCTATTTTCTTCGATAAAATGTGGGTGGCTGTGACAAGAGCCGGTTGTTGTGTGGTAGCGTTTGGTGGCTCTGAAAAAATTTTGAAAATCGATTAAGATTTGACAAAGTTAGAGACAGTTTAAAGGTGGGACGTTTTTGAGACACAGTGTAGTTAGACGATAATGTCTCACTGCAGTTTCTGCAAGTGTAATATAGAATATTCAACATAGTAACAGTAAAAACAATTCAGATTACATGCTCTTGTTCATCAATATTGTCAGAATATTAGTAAAACCACCGTTTTCTAGTATATTTATTATTTAACCATAAGTGTGTAAAAGATGGGGTTCACTTTTGGCCCACCCTGTACGAACGAAAAGAACTGCACCCATGATGTGGTTTTATGCTTATAGAAGTTGCTAATATTTCACGTGTGACTGGATTGTTGCGAGCAATATTATTGTAGGCATACAGCTTACTGTACAGACAACATGCTATACGTTACGATACCGAATTAGTCTCCTGCAACGCAGTGATAAAACCTTTGAAGTCACAAAATAATAAATTGTACAAAATGTGTACCCGTACACACCTAGAACAAAATTTCCCGTGAAGTTAATAGACCTGCACAATAATTAATATGCCCGTATACGCATTTATATTATATTTACCTCCAACACAGAGCTGTTATCACGTACGTTCGCCCGCTTTTGGAATATTGTACTCCAATTTGGTCTCCCTACTCAGTTACTATGGTTAAGCGTGTGGAGTCTGTGCAACGAGCTTTTACCAACAAATTACCTGATATGAACAGTTTAACATACAGAGAACGATTGTCTGTACTTCGCTTGGAATCATTGGAATTAAGACGTTTGAAGGCTGATTTAATTATGTGTTTTAAAATCTTAAAGGGTTTCACCAACATTGATCCTAGTGAGTTTTTTACGCCGTCAACATGCAATACTAGAGGTCATAGTATGAAACTGTATTATCCCGATTCTGGAGTTCTTGCTCGTCAAATTTTTTTCTCTGTTCGCGTGGTTTAAGTATGGAATAATCTACCAAACGAAGTTGTATCAGCTACCTGTGTCAGTGTTTTTAAATCCCTCTTAAATTCAATTCATGTGTCATTTTTAAATGTTGTGTTTTAGTGTTGTTATCTAAATTTTTTGGGCAGTTGTTAGTGCTCTTTGAGCCTTTCTGCCCAGTAGACACAGTTCTTTTTTATTGCATTTTATTGTTCTATATCCTGCTTATTGTATCTGTGTCTACAAATAAATATATATAAGCAGGTATCATTTTGATGCAGTTTGCGTGTTTGCCAGTTTGTTTCTATGGCAAGATCACTCAAAAAGTTACTGGTGAATTTTTTAAAATACAAATTGTGTAGCATAGGCAGGCTACGAATCAGAGAACAGTTGATTAAATTTTGGAAGGTTAGACCGATGTCACACCTGTTATTTTATTGCACGATTTTATCGCGCAACATTATGCAACACAATTTCAACAGTGTGCATGTCGCACACTTCAACTTTGACGCATAAATAAGATTATTGACCAATCAGCGTTCACAGCATTCTCGCGACAAAGTTGCACAGAATAGAGCACTCTTCTGTTCGCAAGAGGACTTGTGTGACTGATATAGAGTTGAGCGTCACGCCATGTCACACTTTCGATTTTGTCTCACGATAAAGTTGCGCGACAACGTCGCACGATAAAATTGCAGGTGTGATATCGGTCTTAGGATTTAGGATTAGCCCGTGTGCAGCTCGCCAATAACGACATGGTGGAGGTATGCCCTATATCGAGTGCCCTTTAGTTCTCGCTGTGTGTTGTGCGGTTCTCGCGACGTGCTTCTCATACTCACAAAGTTAACAGTTTGGTTGAAAGCATAATAAATCATCGCCAAGAATAACGCAATAAACACAACATACACAAGACAACAGGAACAATAATTATGGCAACAGTTGCACCAAAACGGCGCCGAAGCAAGAAGTCAGTAGGATCAACCTGTTGTCAACATAACTAACAGGTGCATCCGGTATGTCATAGCATGAGCGCCATGCCGTGCCGAACAATTCTTTCTGCCGTGCCGCCCATATAAATGGTTTCATAGTTTTGTGTCAGATTCGTTCAGAAAGCTATACGTGTTTGTATCGGAGATGGCTAATTAAACATTATGTAGGCCACATTTAACAACAACATTCATTTTATTCAGCAACAAAGGACTAAAAGGCCTCCTACAAGTCGCGACAAAATACATTATGACGCTTGCGCAATGTCTATGTGTATAATGTATAGGCCTACATTCATGAATACTTGCATATACACATCACACATATATACATATACGCATACACACACGTATCGCAACACAGGTGTTGAGAACAGCATTTAAAGTTGACGTAAAATTTAATTTGCAATACACTAAAGGATAGTCATTAATAACCGACTTATCGAACCTGTGTAAACTGGTAAAATCTGTGGTACTTAATGGCAAGTTGTTCCATAAATTAACGATTCTGTTGCTAAAATAGTTAACTCTTCTCATGTTAAAACTTCGTTGCTTGTGTAAAAATTTTATAACCGCGCAGATATGGTTGATTTCTTAACGTGAAAAATTAATTGCTATTAACCCGCACCATGCCAAGGAAAATTTTATATACCAGCAATATGTCAGCAAGAAGTCTTCTCACCTCTAGGCTTTCAAACCCTAACCTAGTAAGCCGTGAGTGGTAGGTTAAACCTGACATACCAGGAATTCTTTTAGCAAATGATCTCTGACCAGATTCTATAAGGAGAGTACACTTCAGTAGGCCTATTGTAAATCTTTGGTAATCAAGTTTATCGGATAAAAGTCAAAGAGATATCGAAACTGAAAAAGTTCTCGCTATATACCTCAAACATCAAGACTGCTGAATATCATAAATATGTCTGTTGAAATAATTAACATAACGAAATGATTTGAAACTGCCACACAATGAAGATTTAAAAACGTTTTTTCAAGCAAGGAATGTCAAATACTTTGGGCTAAAGTCAACGTTTTTAATACAACCAAATCCTTACCCGACCAACTAAATGTTGAATTCAACCCAACCAAACAAACCTACAGTATATCAAAGTTACTTTGCTCTACCCGACTCAACCCAACGAACGTGGGTATCCATAATGACTTTCGTGACGAAACAGTATAAAAGACTAATGCAGAATCAAAGTTATTATTACTAACGATAGCGGCCTATTGCTGTACACGGAGTAGCGTGGTCTGTCTGTCTGTGTGTCTGTTGGTCACGTTCGTGAGATTTACAAAAACGGCTAAACCGATTGAGATACCGTTTGGAGGACTGAGTCGGGAGGGCTCATGGAACTAGGTGTTATATTAGGGGTGCAGATCCCCCAAGAGAAAGGTGCAATTTTTGGGTTTGTCCGGCCCACTGAAAAGCACGAGGGAACGGCGCGTACCGATCACAATGGCAACGGTTCTACCGATCGGTATGAAATTTAGCAAAGTGACATGTCCCCCTGCGATGCGGCCTCTCGTCACAATTCTGGGACCACTTGTTGTCTTCTGCTACCATACTACAAAGAACATTCGAAATTGTCAAAAGTCACTTTCCAGTTGCCGCGAAACAATTACACTCGCTGCTCGCTCGCCTGTCGCGTCAAGGACCAAACCCAACCCACGAGAAAGCCAAACAAATGTCCAAAGCAATTTGGTAAAAGGCCGCATCGCCGTCCAGTCTTGTCACTCCTCGCGGCGGCCCCTTCCCCTGGGGAATCTGTACCCCTCTCATAATGGTTTCTTGGACGCACATGTGTCAGCTTCCAAAACGGCATCTCGATCGATTCGGCCGTTTTTGCGCAGCTCACCCGTGTGCCCAACGTACAGACACACAGACCGTGCACGCTACGTACGTACGACTTCTGTAGCAATCGTTGCGGCGTGGCGTAGTGTTAACGTCGTTAGTCTCGATCATCGAGGTTAACCTACGTTGAGCCCAGTTAGTACTGGGATGGGTGACCGTGTCCGGGTTCGACTCCCGGAGGCGGCACACTATTTCAGTATGTAACCAACCACCCAGGTCGACTCAGCCTTCTACCCGCCGTGGGACGGTAAAATGAGTACCAGCCAAAAGGCGGTGATGCTCTGCGGCCGGGGAGTAAAGGCAGGCATGGTGTAATTTGCAGATAAAACTGTGTGATCCATGTCTGAGCGCATTAAAAGTAGTTACGACGATGCGCTATACAAATCGACGTGTACTTTACTTTACAATCGACCACATCTATGCACTGCGTGCATGCGAAGTGGCCTAAAAATCAGATTCAACCAGACCCACTTTATGGGTCAACCCAGCCCTGATGATAGTCGTACCGATTGTGGTGATGACGGTGACGGCGTAGAGCAGTGCGCCGGCGAACGACCACTGCTGTGCCGCCTCCTCCGTGTCATCATTTCCGTCCCAGCCGTTTTCTTTCACCGCCAACGTCACCTGCTCCACACGCACACGCACACACCACATCCAGTCGACGCCTGTACGCCATTCGTATTTCAGACCGCTGGTGAGTGAGTGAGTAGATTCTTAATGGTACCATCAGCACAAAGTAGGCTATTCGGTGCCACTACAAGTTAAAACCAATACGATAAATTAATTAAAAACAAAAAGTAACAACAAATATAAGGTGAACCAAATAGTAAATACGAAGAATTGTGTTAGAAAAGAAACACTGGGCTCAGTGGGTTGATTAAAAGGTTATGTAGATAGCTTGGTACTGGCCGCCTATTTGATATCTCAATGACTGGTGCTTGCAGATAGCAGATGGCGCCTTGCGTCTGGCCCCGTTGAAAAGTTTTGAAAAATTGTTGACTGAAAAATGAACAGGTTCGTATTCAAAATGTCGCACTCAGTGGACAGACATAAATGAACTACAACATAGGGGTGGGATCCCTTTTATAAAATTCTAAAATACGTCACTGGGTGGGTGCAGGGTGCTTGAACTTACGCTTGCGACTGAAGTAGGTTTAGCTGTCGTCGAAGAATAACAAGAAGCTCGATCCGCTACTGCAGACTCTGTCAGTTGAAATCTGCTGCATAGTTGTACGAAAAATCACACCTGAAAAGGTTTGATTAAGTTGTGTGAATGACCTTGAACATCCTCTCGATTCGATAGGCCATATAGCACTTCCTATTAGTGGTCTGTAGTAACAACGACTCCATCTTGCACCGTTTCCGAGATATTACCACAATGTTACAGTGTACGTGACTGCCTGTGACCTCGAGAAGTCCGTCATTGTAAAAGTTTCGCTGTTTTCTTGGAGTCATAGCACCCAAACCGTACGTCCCTCTCAAAACTCACCAACAAGGCACATCCTTGGGATGTTGGCTAGCCCTGAAATGGCTCCCATCGCCCGAAATTGTGGCGTTTGAACTGTACGCTGGGCACAAGCATAAAGCATCCCACCATCCAAATACTGAAAAATGCGTTTTGGGGTCTGAAAAACTCCCTGCGCAGATATTTGGAACTTTTTCACGCCGCTCACCACCGGCAAACCGATTCAGGTCGTTATTTCAAAAATGGTCGAAATCCGTGCAAGATAAGTGGCCGAAAGGCCGCGTTGTATTACTCCTATCCGAAAAAAAACACATTTTACGCCCTTGGTGGAATACCTGGGACGATTTCCATTTTTTTGTGTAATACCCCGCTGTCGTTCCTCACTTGAATTTTGACTTTTGCCAAATCGCTTCAGGTTCGGGGTGTTATAGCTCGTGAAACATATCACGATAAACCCTTTTACGCGGCCTGCCTATTGCAATATAGGCTACGCAACATAGGCTAATACACACTTTGTTTCCCGAGGTATGTCAGTTAGTAAGACAGCATGTGCTGTTATCGTATGTCCGTCCATCTGTCCGTCACAAGTTGGAGTTCTACCACAAATCGTATGTGGCCTATCGAATGGCACCGTTGCCAATGCCCTTGCATGACGTTGAAGGTGATTTTTGCGGTTTGAGACCTCTATAACTCCCATAGCTCGTGAAACATAGCACGAATGTATTAATATAGCGAGTCGAGCGGTCCCTCTGTGGTAGTTGAGCTTCTTGTTTGCATTATTCTTGACCTGAGCAGTAGCTGAAAATGATAAGATCCGTGTCGACGGCAGCATTGCTGATCAGTCTTGTGTAAGACGAATTTTAGCACTATTTATTAGCCTTTTCGAACTTATTATCCACACATGCCGATAGGCAGTGTGGATATATCGTTTACTGTTTGTTTGTTTGTAATTTTGTGTGTTTGTACGATTACGGATTTCTCCGCCGAGGATCAAGCTAGCGGCGTCAAATTTTGCACGGCGGTTCATTGGCGTCCTGAGCAGGGAATCTCCCATTTTGTGGAACTTTGCTCCCCCAGAAGCCCAAAATCGTACGAATAGGAGTCTAGCCTAGCCTGCAGGACTAGGCTGACTGACGTCAGAGCGACTTTTTATTTATAGTTCAGTGAGTGCGCGGCCATACGCCGCGCTAGAGATGCGCCGTTCGTGAAATCGCGCGGCGTACATGTGGATGTAGGATCGGCATGTGTGGATATACGGCCGTCCCCGAAGGCGGGCGTTATACTTGTTCCGGTTGTGTACTGGTTTTTGATTGGATTATATCGACTTCTTAGATTAAATAAATAAATGAAAAAGTATAAAAAATATCATTCAGTACTCGGCAACAACGTAGCACGAACAAGCAAACAATGTGCATAACAGAAGAACAGTTTTAAAAAGTGCGACAGTTTTAGCATGCGACGCCAGCAATCAATTCTATACGTATCTACAGGTCTTCATGTACGTAACTGTTTGTGTTTGGAGTAAACTTGCCTGTTTCTGGAATTGGTGAAGTATGTCAAACGCGGCTGCGGTGAAGTTATCACGGTCGATTTCTTTGACGCTGAGCAGCATCGCCTGCTGCTCCAACTCCTGCACCTTGTCCGCCTTGAACTTCTTGATGCGCACCTTCTCGCGGTCCTCGGCCGGCGCCTCGAGCGCCTGGAAGAGGAAGCCGCCCATGATGGCGTAGCCGGCGATGATGGTGGCGAGCCCGACATGCGAGAACAGCGCAGCGATGAGCGTCTTCACGCACTTGTCGCGTCGCCGCCGTCGACGTTCCGACGATCCGACGTCGTCGTCGACCGTCTGCATGACGACGCTCACCGGCCGCGATTACGACAACTGCGAACGCCAAGGTTGACTCAGTCAACTCGTAAACGGTAGTCACGTTCCGCGAATTTACCGTAGTTCACCGGCTTGTACTCGAATCAACAGCATTTCGCCCCTCCCTACTCAAACTAACACTGAAAGTAGGCATACGTAAATACTGCGTGTCACTGTCGATGTGACGAAAACGCTTAACTGCTACTTAAGATGTGACAGCAAACAACTGTGTAACACTTAACTGTACTGTCGGCGGCAAACGTATAAGAATAGCAGAAGATTCTTACTTTAGCCGTGGCAGCGCTGTACTAAGAAACAGCCGTGAACTCGCTGTGACGTCGACAGACAACGAAATGCCAAGACGCCAAGATATAGAAAGTGGCGAAACAAGTATACAGATGGTCCTGCTGCCGATTTACTTTCGCGAACGTCAGGCGCCAGGCGCTATAGCCCACGCAGTAGGCCGGGATGGGGATAGGCCTACCTCTTCCATGATAATTACAGACACGTGGAATCGTCCGCGTTCCAATAACTTCCACTGCCCGTCTGCAACTAATTCTGCTAACTTTTTATACGCGCAATAGACGCAACATCGCTTGAAGATTAGCATCAAAGCTTTTGAGTAATATCCTCATCCGTTGTTGCCAAGCAACATGGTGCACTTTTTATGTCTACACCGATACCAGTAACTATAGTAACTTTTTACTTAGCCTCTAAGTATGCGATCAGCGTGTCTTTATGTCTGTCTCTGCTTGTCTGTCCGCTCGCATAATTATCTAAACAAGAAGCTCAGCTATCGTCGAAAGACCCGCACAACGCTCTGTATCAGTTAAAATATTTGTTTACTGTTGTACGAATAACGCAAACAGATTAGCCTGAGGAGAACTTTCAGCTACTGCCACGTTTTATTCTACTACCTGCGTAGTTTTGTACATGCACCTTTACACTAGGCACAACTATCGCACAGCGAGCACGCAATGCCGTGCGTGTTATCGACATACTTCCGTACAACCAGTCTTGGTGATGTCAAATGGACCGTAACTGTGATCAATCACCGTCGACTACTACCAATTTTGTTAACGTCACCGCGTATTACTCCGCCAGCGAACCATCATGGATGCGAACCACCGTGGCGGATGGACACAAAGGTTTCAAACAGCAAAAGTTACCTTTAAGGTCACCAAAGGTCACCCGCAATGGTGCCATTCGATAAGCCACATACGATTACCTATTACTTTTCAGTTGCAACTACGTGTCTATCTCGCATCGTTTCTGAGATATTACCACTTATTTCCCAAAATTCAAAAAGGTCACGTGACCTTAAACACATCGTTTCTTCTATCATGCATGCACTAGTACTCATCTGTATCAATCAGCACACGACATTTAAAGTGCCTAGCTTCACCAATTCCAAAGATATGATTGGGGGCTGAAATTAAATAAATTAGCCCCGTACGGGACCGTTGTCATTTGTGTTAACTCTAGAGCAGAAATGGCAGGTTTTTGTCGATTGACAGAAAAACCTTGTTAACCAAGATTACGCCTATATATGTACGGGAATAGCAGTTTTCTACTTGTTTGTCACCTAAATATTCTTCTGCTAAACGACATGGTATTGAATTCAGATAAAGTTGCTTGGCAAGTTTATTGTCCCTCTTTAGGTGCATTGTATTTTGATAGGTACTGGTAGTTGCTTATGAACAGGCTCAGCACACCAAGTAACCCTTCTGATCCTGCTTCTGTATGTTCATGTCTTGTAATCTTGAGACCAATGTATCGGGTCTCGACAGTTTCTAAAGGTCTTGGTCTTGATCTCGAGACCAGACGTTATAAGGTCTTAGTCTTGAACTTGAGTGTTTTATTGAGCTCTCGATAACATAACATCAAGGCGAGTATGCTCATGTAAAACATTGTTCACTCATGCGGCTGCATTCTTGAGCTTAGTAAAGATTGATCGATTAAGAGCGCAGGATTGCATGTTATGCAATATTATATTATATATTATGCATCTTGTGTAGGGCAGCCGTAAATTCAATTATAGGCCCCATTTCGCAACCCCAGTTATTTAGTCCTGAAACCGCTACTGCTCAGCTAAAGCCTAGCTCACCGCTTCACTAGATGATAAACGGCTCAGCCGACCCCCCGGCTATATAGCCAGGTGGCCGGTTGATGTACGCAATGCACTGGTTATGTGCAAGTACTCCGCCCTAATGTATATCATGTCCAAAACAATGGCCGTGAGTCAAAACACGTCGCTAGCACTTAGTACTGCGTTATGTTCTTATCAGATCAGAATATGTCCCCCGATAGGCTACCAGTTTGCCGCGATACAATATGTACTATAAATACATGTACATAGGTCGACAGTAACGTATATAATTTCGTCAATCCTATCTATGCCAGCCGTTTTGGCTGGCATGATTCAGGAGAAGGAAATTTAAACAATTGCAGCATTTACAGTCAGATCGCAGATGTGGCGCTAGCACTTCAGCTCTTTAGAGACCTAATGGTTAAATTTTATTTAAATAGGCTTAACGTGACAAATCTTCACCGGTTAACTTCGCACAATATACGACATCGTGCCCTACAACACGGAGGTCGTATGACCACAGATTACTATACCACGATAATTGCCCGAGTTCGAAATAATACTTGAACTCCTATTACTATTATATCAGTATAAACTGTTATGATATTTAAATAGTATTTTAACATGACAATAATAAATTCAGTGCTGTAACGTAACGAAGTAACGAAGTAAAAGTAAAAGTAAAAAGTAGGAAAGTAGTACTTTTTACTTGTAACGGAGTAACAAATTAACCAAGTACTTTCACTTGTAACTTTTTGAGCTGGTACTTGTACTTGTACTCCGTTACTT
>Ga0209780_1003797_pt1 | contig 11418 bp, 4 predicted proteins | sample WorMetexBAHAMAS2_FD_187384 | JGI IMG/M metagenome (GOLD analysis project Ga0209780, IMG submission 187384) | Marine gutless worms symbiont microbial communities from Max Planck institute for Marine Microbiology, Germany - Inanidrilus exumae... | ecosystem: Host-associated > Annelida > Digestive...
ATATAATAAGAACTGTGTATTATATCCACTGCCCTTGACGTGCCAAAAAGAATTTTTGCTGTTTTATATGTGTCAGTTATGGGCCTTACACGTTGTTACAAAACGAGTTTTTTTACATTTATTTATCAAATGGTGACATTATCAATGACCGTGAGTGACCCATATCGACCTTCAACCACTTTTATTTGTAACATTTCGGTCGTATTTCATGTCCGAAGAACAGGTGCAGCTGATCTTATAGTTATCACGTAGGTTGATCATAGCAAGTACTAGCGAACGAGTGGCAATTCACTCCCAAAGAAGGCGCGGTTAGGGTTATGTGAACTATTTTTTTAAATTTTGGGTCTAGCTTGAAACGCTGAGCATCTTGTGGTGAAACTTTGTTATGTGTTAACATTGCAGGATGACTGGCTAGTAACGTTTTACCTGCACGATGCTGTCTACCTGTTGACACTTGCACGCAATGATGCTGTCTACCTGTACCTGCGTACAGTCAATTCGACGCTTGCTGCGGGCTGCTGTAATTATAGCAATGGCCGGATCATTCATAGCAGCATTATTGGACAACGTTTTACTGGTTTGTTTCCTGCAGCCGCAATTCAGTGTTTTACACGTGGTTTTCCTGCTTATAAATACGACGAAACAATTATGCATGTTCATTACTTCGCCCCCGGACTGTCTTTATTCTCCCGGACTGCCTTCACGGACTATTGCCCGGACCGTTTCTTCTGAGCTACTCGGTTTTTGTTTCTAGTTTTTCCTTATAATTTTATTTTTTTTCGTTTCTGTGCCATGCGCTAGATTAGGGTGGCCATCTTGTCAGCTTCTGAGCGCACGTAAATATACCGTATCGTATGGTATGGTATGGGGTGCTGAAGTATTGTGATGAGTATGTTTGTATGTCTGTGCGTCTGTGTATCTGTCTGTCTGCGAGGATATCTCCGTAACCACACGCGCCATCTTTAGCAAATTTTTGTGCATGTTGTCTATGGTTGTGGCTAGGTCCTCCTCCGGCGTCGTTGCGATACGTTATGTACTTCGGTTTTGTAGATGACATCATGTTTTTATAATATGCCGTATAGTGGTATGAATTTCGCGACCAAGGACCGATTTCGCTTAAATTTACTTATTTACCGTAATGTCGGATAGAATTCAATTTCATATCGTTAAAGGGCATAATTGTGACTAACTATTTCGAAATTATTCGCGAAAGTAAAAGAGGAACAAAAAAATCGACGATCAATGGGAAGAATTACCAAAACGCACGTCGCCGTAGCTATTGTTACTATGGTAACGGTGAATGTTGGCGGAGAAACAAATATACCAGTGACTTTGATGGATGGACGTAGGTAAACGAAGCTAGTTTAGCATTAATGGGAGTTAGGTTAAGGAAGTATGTAGATTTAAGGAAGAATTGAGCTGCTGAAAATTATAGCGATCCATCTGCAAATATACCAAAGTTGAGAAATTTGTGGTGAAAGGTTTGCAATGGTCCCTGTGGTTACCTGAAGCATGGTATAACAAAGGATGCATGCATCGCCTTGCAAACTCCTGTAAGGGGTGCGCAAGTATTGTGATTAGTATGTCTGTGTATCTCTCTGTCTGTCTCTCCGCGAGGATATCTCCTACACGTGCGATCTTTACCACATTTTTGGTGCATGTTGCCTACAGTCGTGGCTCGTTTTTCTGGCGAAGGGGCTAAGTCTGCTATTTACGATTGCCTTGTTTCCTTTACCTTTCGTTCCGTTAAGTATTTCAAGCTGTGGTATTAAGATGTTTATTTAAAAAGGCAAAACCACTTGCGTTGACAAATTCTAGTAAAGTTCGTTAACGCAAATCACTTTTATTAAGACAAAATATACGATAATATTGTGCAACATGATTTCATGCTCAATGTGTTCCGTTCTTATTACCAACAATACAGCCGATACAAGACCGGTAGTAATACATAAATTGACAGTGACGTAATGTCTGCATTTTATCTATATGCCAGCTGTTCTGGTCGCTATCGTGTAGGGCAAGGAAACGTAAATCGCCAAGATCGCCGAAATGGCGCTAGCACTAAGCTTTTCTTAAAACTATCGATTTAATTTTATTGAAATAACGTGACAAACGTTTACCAGTTAACTTCTTACAGTACCACAACTTGCCCTACGACATAGAGACAGTAGATTACTGTGACGTCACCTCAGCATATGTGTGCTTGCGAATGAAACATCGTAACGATATTTGCTTCGTCTTTCATCAACATTTTAACGACAGTGCATAAGCTCTGCGTGGAGGAAATTGTATTCAATTTAATTACGAGCATAGACGCCGACTTAGAAAAAAATATTAGGGCTTTGTCCATTCCTATACGTCCCCTGCCTCCTCTCCCCTCCCTCATCCCCTCTCCTTTCTTTCCTTCTCTTCTTTTCTCCTACCATCCCTTCGCTGTTCTGCATTCCCCTCGTCTCTCCTTCCTTCTCCTCTCTTCCTGCCCTTACAAGTAGGCCCCTTAAATCCAGCTGGAGGGTCTGGAAAACGCTGTAAGCTCCCCCAGCGGGGTCTGCGGCGGAGCTCCAGCCGAAATCGAGTTTGGTGCATGTTAGCTTTAAAATCTGACATGAGAACAATTTTAAACACTCGTGAGAATCAACTGACCAAAATAATGCCTTTCTTTGTCCATTCTAATACCTTTCTCCGGGTCTTTGTTTTCATCCATCCCCGATTATTGGGGCCCATCCACTGCATGAGCCCCGTGGCCGAAATATTGGGGGCTCGAGCCCCTCGGGACCCATGAAGTCGGCGCCTATGATTACGAGCGTAAGTACAATTTTAAAATATCAACTAAAACTCAACTATTGCTAAAAAAATTATAGCTACGATTATTTATGAAGTCTGACGTCCAATCTGTTGAATTGTATTCATATCCACTAAGCATTCCTTGGTCGTTAGTTTTGCTATAAATTGCATGCGTGTACTGTCACTTTTATTGACTTAATTAAGCAACATTTAGGCCTACTGTATTCAGAAAAACTAGAAGGCTGCATTGTGTGGAATAACACAATACAGTATTCACCCGAAGCGGTCCGCTATCCGTGTACAAGCTGTTTACATCCTGCATTCGACGATGCCTAGTGTTACGTGCTTACGACTGAGTGATGTCAGCGTTATCAGCCGCGTTACTTTTCTTCAGTTTCCAATTCAGTCTGTTTTTCTTCCATATATCGGTTGCCAGGCAGCACCAGCACTGCAGCGTACTATTAATACGCAATATCGGACATCGGACATCGAACGTTGACAAAAATTTGGTAGGTACGTTTCCTGTACGAAGCGAGAAATATTTTGAATTGATTCGAACGGTATAAATGGAAACTAGACATCCCGTAGATCGTCAGTTTGGCAGTAAATTTTGGCGATCTGTAATCATTGCGGATTTATGGCGGCCTGAATTCGCAAGACCTGAAAATCTTGTGAGCAATTTTTGCGTTTTTTTTCGGAAAAACGACCTCGTACGGTAAAATTTTCAAGATTCCGTTGCGAAAGTTTTCACCGTTTCACCGATCGACGTTGTTGTGTTCAATTGTCGTAAAATTTGTTCGACGGGAAATCGGTGAAATCGTTCGTTATTTACGTGACAAAAAAAACAAAAGTTCGGCTGCCTCTCAAACTGTCGCTACTGCGCGGATCGCGCCCAAAATCTGCCCGGGCCAGTCCCCAGCAGTGGGCTCACAGTGCTCCAGATTTCATCCAAATCGGTTCGGAGTTATAGCCAAACGCATGAACACCGTTTTTTGCCCCGCAGAGTATTTCCATGATAGTCTCTTCCATCTTATAAAGATCGCTGACATGTAAGAACTCAAACTTTTATCGCTCACAGAAGGTAAACAAACAGTCATTGCAACATAGAATATCAACAGACAATAATAATAACAATGTGTCGCCTTAACGGAACGTAACCGTACTGGCCCGCCGTGCAGTGTTGGTCGCCCGACCACCCACGCGCTTGGCAACCGGCCCGCCCGCCCGCCGGCAGGGTTACAGACGACGACAGATGACGCCGACAGACGACAGACACCAACGAGCAAAACAATACTGGCCCATTATGCGGGCCAGTAATAATAATAATGAAACTAAAACTAAAAGGTTGTAACTAAAAGTAAAACTAAAACTATAGTTCAGAACTGATGCCATATATACAAGAAAACTTAAATTTTTAACGAAACTACAGTCTACTGAAATAGGTTTGTGCAAACGTTTTGTTAAAAATACTGTTGACGAACTGGCTACTGTGCATTAATGTATACGAGTGATGACTACCTTTATATCTAGTTAAGTTAGTTAAGTTATTTTGTTTTATTTTTTATTATTTGTCTACCATGTTTGGTGAATAAAGATGATTATAGAACTAAAATAACACTGCTTCCAGGCATCAGCGGGAACGTGCTGATAAACGAGAACGCCGATCGGGTGAACAGCTACACTGTCTGGGATTACGCAGAGGGACAAGACGTCTACCAGAATTCAATGCTTGTCGATCTCACTCAGCCTCCCGACAAGGTTAGTGATGATAAGTTGGTTTAATGTACGATACAATATGAAACCTAAGAGGCTAATCCGGAGACTTTTCGACCGGTCGAAAAACGTAATTTTAACCCACCCCACCTACATTTGGCGCCTCGTTGGGGGTAATCCCTTCGAAATTTCGTAGACATCTTTGCATAATAAAAGTTGAGTCACTGGGCTATCGTGTGGCGTTGTTTGCGTGATTTTACGTTTAGCCTTTTTTCGTAGAACTCCGGCTTGCGACGGAGAGACGATGACAGCAAATACCGCGCTAGCATAGCGTCTAGCAGTTCTATTTATAGTTTAGTGCGTCGCGCAGGTAAAATGTTTCCACGGTTCATAGCCATGCCGTATACAATATCAAGCAAAACTCCTTGGTACAGTCGACATGCTCAAATTATAGCTTGTCTCAACTAGCGTAGAGTGTACCATGATGACGTGCTCTCTGCAATCTGTGCTGACTGCGAGACTGCGAGGTGGTTCGCTATCGCTAAAATGTGTTGCATGTTACTCTAGAAAATGCGAACAAAAATGATTTCCGTCGTTTTCTGTGCATGTTTGTGTCATTGCTCTTCGTTCAGATGATAACAGTATATTCGCCGCTGACTTGGGGAATTTACGACGAACCTCCGCCAGACATTCCGAAATGTGGATTTGTTGGCGAATTTTGCCTTCCTCCGATCCGGGGTAAGTCATATTCGCTTGATGGCAGACGAAATTTAGACTATTAAAATGACAATTATAGAGTGCTTCATGCAGTATCTGTCCACGATTTCGAATGTTAAACGCACATCGTCGCATTATATTAATCGATATCAAACCAGTATAACAAACTGTTAGAACCAGTCCGCACTACGGACGTTGTGTTTGGTATATACGACTTTCTATAGTTGCTTTTCATTTCGTTGTTTCTTGCTTTTTTAACCACTAATGCATTGAACTAATTTACTGTACTATTTGGCAATTCAGCCGTTCAAGGCTGCATGTATATTCTAATAATGTTAATTGCTTTTATTTTTTCCTTATTTTTTCGTTTCTGTGCCGTGCGCTAGATTAAGCTGGCCATCTCGTCAGCTTTTGAGCTGACGTTAATCTACCATACCGTATCGTATCGTATCGTATCGTATTGTATAGTCGTCAGTTGTCATTATCATAATCGACGGATTGTGGGAAAATAAAATGAGTTTCTTATATCGGCCACACTATGCTTGGACATTAACATTCCTATAACTCCAGCGACCTAAGCTGAGGGAAAATGCCAGTAGGCCATAGCATCTCACTTGGAAAGTCAACAAGAAGCTCTGCTACTGAAGACGTACCGCGCGACGCGCTATGTTAGTAAATTCGTGCTATGTTTCACAAGTTATGGGAGTTAGAAAGGTTTCACACAGCAAAAGTGACCTATTATTGTTCCATTGCAACTATGTCAATAGCTTGCACAGTTGACGAAATATTATCATTTGTTTCCCAAAATTAACGAGGTCACGCGACGCATTACACATCCCTTTCGGCAATAATATTATCATGCATGCACTAGTACTCCTATGTAGGCCAATCAATCAGGTCACGTGAACCATATAAATTTTGGTGGGCACCAATCATATCTCTAGAACGGCTGAAGCTATATAGAGAGTCAAATTTTGTACACCGGTAGGCAATAGGCTATTAAGTCCCAGAATACGGAGGATGAATCGCCCTTAAAGGGGCGTGGTTAGGGTCACGTGACCCATTGTAGCCTTCCATGTCCATATCTTGCACCATTTCTGAGACATAGCGAGATATTGGTCAAAATTCGTCGACTGTAACTTATTTCACCTCTATTTGGTGCCCACCTTGGGGTTGACCCAGTTGGAATGTCGCCGAGACCTTCGGCGTCAGTAAAGTAAAATCCCTGGCGTTGTCTGCGTGATCCTAGGTATAACCATCTTCGTAGAACTCCGACTTGTGACGGACGGACAAAAGGACAGACGGACGGACAGGCGGACACACGATGACAGCATATACCGCGCTAGCATAGCGTTCGTTCGTTATTGCGGGCAGGGGTCCAGCCTACTCTGGACCTCAGCGATGAGACGTTTGTGTTGGTCTAATGTGGTAGTCCAGGGAAATGAAAGGAATTTTTAGGTGTGTGTGGCGTGTGTACGCGGCGTGTCGGGTGAAGGAAGGCTTGAGTAGGCGTGAGCAGCTTGTCGGGTATTTCTAAAGCGCACCCCCTCTAGGCGTGGCTTACTGTCTGGCTAAGCCTGGACTGGCACTTATTCAGCGCCAGCCAGAGGACTTTGCCACATCTATCTGCTTCGGATCACGTCAGCGCGGCTAATACATTGACGCTGCTAACCAAAGCATCAGCCACGGTGACGGTTTATAGAGGACGCCGTCTAACCATTTTATTTCCTGCCCGGGCTTAATTCCCCGTTCATCATGTACATAGGAATTATTAGAACTAATTTTTCGTAGGCGGACTTGCCTGGACTGAGGCGCAAACCCTGCCACTGAGCGCATCACGCTCTGCTGCACATGGCGCCCGAGTGCTTTAACCACTGGGCCACATGAGCAGGTCGCGCTAGCATAGCGTCGCGCGGTAAAAATTATAATTTCTGATTGTGTGCATGGAATAAGCCTCTTTTGTTGTGAAAATCAACAGCAAATGATGTAAAAGTGCTTAATTTAAGGTCAATAAGACTAGTAACGAACTTCTGCGTATAATGTCGAATAGTATCTCAATCTCCATGTGTTGAACCCATCACATGCCACTGCTGAGCGGAAGAACCTTCAAGAATTTTGAGAACTGGCGCCATACGATTTCTATTTTACCGTACTCTTTTGTATAGATACTCGTTGTTTTTGCTGCTGCTGCTGCTGCTGCTGCTGATGATGATGATTATGATGATGATGCTACCAACGAATACGACAATCGCATGCATATACTTGATTGCGTTTATGCAGACAACACTACAGTAATTGTCGCAACATCAGTTGTTGGAGCAGTCATTTTAATCGCGATCATCGTTCTATTTCACTTCGTCAGGTAATACGCCGAATACGTATTTCGTATATAAATATATTTAGGCTTTACAAGTAGTTATTGGCAGACAGGTATACTGTATACGTATAATTTGCAACTGGCATTAACAATGCGGACGCGGTCTGCATGCAGATATTGCTTCTACTTCATTTTGCAGTCGATGAGGGGTTAACCATTTCCCGATTTTCTACAGTTGCAATGACAGTCTTTAGCAAAGGAACTCTGACATGAAAACCGCAATCTGACAGTTGACATAGATCTATGTCAGAAAAACTTCCATGCACAAGCAACGCAAAATAACTAAAACTTTGTTAAACACCGCATCATTGCAAAACCAGCAGGGTATCTACGTATCACGCATCGGCATTTAATATAAGTACACCCATAAAACCCAGCGATTTTTAATGAGCATGGAATACATGGGGGCGATTATATTTTCAAAATTGCCAACATTAACAATATTATTTACGGGGGACCATAGACTCACGCCTGAACCGACCATGGTGAAATTTGGCATGGAAAATATGATGCATCGTTGGCAACTTGTAATTCTACATATCGCAGAAAATCTCTTCGCTTCGTACAAATTGCGGGCCGCTTAAAACTGCTGCACCTGAGCACCCCTCCCCTTAATGCGGCCCTGATGAGGATGCATACGCGCATGAGAATGAACAGGACTCTTTTACAAGCGTAGGTGTCAGAGAATGTTAATGGTACGTAGATGATAGGAAAATCAACTGATTGTGACAATGTGCGACGCATGCACTTGTATAGATCTCGCCTTGCTGAGGCGCGTGTTCAGCAGATGCTGTGGAAAGTCAACTACTCTCACATCGTCTTCGTCAACACGGTCTGTGTTGCGTCACTGCTAGTCCCTGAATCAATAAAGTCGTCTCGAAAGCATTATAAGATGCTCAACTATCGCACAGAACCCACGCGAAACTTCATGCTTTTGGTAATAACGTTAAAAAGTCAGTTCTGTAATATATACGGCTGATTATGATAGCCGTTTAAGAGTGTCATGCAGTTTATCTGCGATGGCACAATCATCTTGCCATTCTTGAAAATAGTACGTCTAGCAGTTTTACAAGGTAGTATAGCAACACAGTTAAGAGGAGGTGGAAGGCCCTGCAATAGTTACATAGAGAGTTTACTTTAAAATAATATCAATAAACTTACTTACTTACTTACTTACTTACGAATCTCACTGTGAGCAGCAGCATATACAATTTGTCATTGACCGATGATCAGTGGCTGCAAGCAAGTCTCCCGGTGCGTAATGGTGACTTTGGTATAAGACGTGTGTCGTCGCTGGCATCTTCTGCCTTTCTGGCTTCCGCTGCGGGCACACGTGGACTCCGGGACCAGATTCTGAACCGTATAAGTTCAATCAGTGATGATATGTTTGATACATGCATGTGGACTCGTATCAGCAAGGGAATACAACCGCCAGATGATTCTGACATCCACGCTGCGGTGATACTTAGGCCCCTACTTACTTGCTTACAATAGACTATAAAGGTAAAGTTCTCCCATACTCGTTACTGAGCGTTGGGCCCGAAGCTGATCCCGGTGTATAGGCAGTCAGCCCGCAGTTGACTTGAAGCCACCCACCCGGCGGCAGGCTGCCATTACGTTCCGCCAGGCCTGCGGTTACCTTCCCAGTTGAAGAGCGTCACCGCCCATCGGCCGGTACCAAGTTATACTGCTTGGTGACAGAGGCACATGCGTGTGAGCAGCTTGCCAAAGGCTGTTACCTGGAAGCGGACCGGCCGAGATTCGAACCCGCGACCTTTAGGATCGCGAGCGAACGTTCTACCGTTAAGCCATTCAGGCCACCTACAATAGATTACGAGACAGAAAACATTACAGTTCTGTTTCGACCATTACAGATCTCTCGGAACTTGTCGACGTCCACAATAAACGAATCAGATGCACAGGGATCGCTGGATTCGACGTTGGCCGTGTACAAAGGTCAGAAGGTGGCCGTCTACTCGGTGGACAAGACTGAAATCAGTCTCACTCGCCAGGATCTCATTGAGCTTGTGAACGTTTGTATAGTCTTTTGCATTACCATTCGATTAATCAGTAATGTAGGCGTATACCGCGTATGCTTCACGCAACTAGACCCATAAAATACACATGGTAAAAAACAAAAAGTGCTTGTTTAGTGTGAACGTTTTCACAAAACTTAATAGTTGCAGCCTTTTTGTTGCTTGCTGTATACAATTTATTTAGCGGCATAGCCATGAATTTTTGTCTATGGGTCCAAAACATACTACATATTTTTACTACTACTCAAACACGAAACCACAGCAACTACCTCAGAACTTTCTTATCAGATTTTTGATAATATCAATGTATCTCTGGTCCATGGCTGGGGGTTTAAACCTTGGACCCTCCTGACCAGCTACGCTCCTGAATTTATTAGAGCAGGCATCAGTCGAGAGCAACGTGCTAACCTAACTATCAGGATATTTGGATCCTATACTTCTGAGAGCAGGCAAACTTTCCCATCGTTGACGTAAAAACTCAGCTAGCATAGTTACGATGTAGTGATTGACAAAAGTTCATTTGTTAAGAGTAGGTAGGATATTCTAGAAGTTGCATTGTAGCACCTGTGTATGTGTACATGTTATAAACTTTCTGAAATACTGATTGTCTCGTATAACAAAAGGATAAAACACTTTCACGGACTATTGCCCGGACCGCTTTTTCTGAGCTACTCGGTTTTTGTTTTTTAGTTTTTCCTTATTTTTTCGTTTCTGTGCCGTGCGCTAGATTAGGCTGGCCATTTCGTCAGCTTCTGAGCGCACGTAAATATACTATGTCGTATCGTATGTGTGTAGTTGACAGAACTGAACCACGACAACATAAGATCGTACGTTGGAGCTTGCGTTGAGCCTGGACACATCTGTTATCTGATGCAGTGGTGTAGCCGCGGTACCGTCAAGGTTAGTTAGCGTTTGCCTTCACCGTTAATGACTGTAATTCATGCCGAAATTTTGAGATTGGACCAGGATGAGGTCCAGACGCTGGTTCTACGAGTGAACTCAGTTATAAAATATTAATTTAAGTAGATTTTGCAATGCACTCCACTGACGCGATGATTGCGGTGTAATGTTAATGACTATTGACGCAAGCAACAAAAGGTCGATCTATTGCCAGGTTATATCACTAATACCACAATAAGCTGCCTCTGTCATCTTGTTACATAATATTGTCACACTACAGGCTAGAAACGTCAAATATATCGGTCAGTTATTGATGGTGCCAACTGCATTTTTGGCCCATTCAACCAATAAGCTTATTTTGGAGAGCCATGGCTTGTCGGGCCCAATGTGGTTAATATGCATGGAATATCAGTAAAAATACGTCATGACCACTAACACACAAAAATCCATTTTAGATCCGACATTAATGTAGCGTTTTCACTGCGGCCGTCGACGGGGGAAGGTCTTAAACATCTAGCCTGGCGCACGCCGTCGACGGCCCGGCCGTAGCACGCCTTCAGTGCTAGATTTTTAGACCGCTCCCCACTTTCGCATACGTTCGATCGCGGTCGACCGCCGTAATGTGCCGTCGACAGCCGCGGTGAGAACAAGGTCCATAGACTCTATGGACCTTGAGTGAGAACGCTACTTAACGTCTCGGAAATAACGTCCGTGTTGGACACTGTTGCGTGGTGGCTCAGCGGTAGGGCGTTGGACTTGCGATTTTCAGGTCGTGCGTTCAATTACGGCCGGTCCGCTTTCACGTAACATAGGTCAACTCAGCCTTGCATCCCTCCGGGGTCGCTAAATCGAGTATCTGCTTCGGCTGGGGGTAAAGGCGGGATTCTCACC
>Ga0209780_1003798_pt1 | contig 11414 bp, 9 predicted proteins | sample WorMetexBAHAMAS2_FD_187384 | JGI IMG/M metagenome (GOLD analysis project Ga0209780, IMG submission 187384) | Marine gutless worms symbiont microbial communities from Max Planck institute for Marine Microbiology, Germany - Inanidrilus exumae... | ecosystem: Host-associated > Annelida > Digestive...
CATCCTTGGGCGGAAACACGTCGTATGACGTATAGATCGTCAAAATCGGTCCACGTTTGCGGGCTGGGCGCGAGCCGAAGTATAAAGCAAAAAAATTAACAAAGGTACACCTAAGAAACCACAACACGTGTTTTTTCACGTGTTCGCCCAGACCACCCACGTTGTCGCAGCGCCACATAAATTTGCATGTGTGGGCATACCCGCGACCCGATTATATATTCCAAGTTTCATCGAAATCCGTTCAAGGGTTTTGGAACCCCAAAGGGTCAAAATTTGGCTCTTCCCGTTACTTTGGCTAGTCGCTTTTACAACCGCTTGTACTACCGTACAAGCCGTGATGACTTTTTGCCGCAGGAAGTGGTCTTGGGGTCGCGTGGATGCTGTTTCCCATATTGGGGTAAAATCCTCCAAAAAACATTTCTGGGCACAAATAGGCATTTTCAAGCCCAATGAGCAAAATATTAAAACTTGCATATTGTCGAAACTACTGAACCGAATTCAACCAAATTTTGCAAAGTGACGAAGACCAACAAATACTCTTCGCAGTTCGCAATGTAGCCAGATCATCGCAGATGAACCTGTTGAAATCGGAATTGCGATATTCCACTCCGTTTTAAGAATGCCAAGGCGACAAATGAAGGTGAGTCGGCCGATTTCGCCAATTTTAACCCTAAAATTGCTAGCCAATGTAACGTCATTGAGCGATCGGTAAGGAGGGTCAAATCGGTAATCTACGATCAAATGTCTACCATATACACGGTGAACATTTGGTGAAAATCGGTCCGGTGAATCCTGACATAATTTGTCTGAAAGGTTTATTTTAAACAAAGAAACGACTGGGTGTACACCTTCGCCTATATTAAACTCTGGAGATAAGCGTACTAGACCAAAGTTCACCAAATTTACGTACAATATAGCCATATCATCCCAAATGAACTTTTAAAAATCAGAATGGCGATACTGCAACCAGTTTCGGAATGCCAGAACTACGAATAAAGGTGAATAGTCCAATTTTGACCTTAAAAATTCGTTGCCATGGCAACACCCTTGAGTCATCGAAAAAGGGGGTTAGGTCGGTAATGTGTGATCAAATACATACCATATGGCGAAAATTTGGTGAAAATCGATCCGGAGTTCTTTTTGCTTAAAAAAGAAATTAACGCAAGCAGAACGTATGCCACGCGGGCTAAATGACGGATGGCCATCCACCATATTGAGAAAATCGAAAAATCGTCGTATCTCAGCAGAGGTTTGACCGATCGGCATGAAATTTGGCACTTGTGGCACATATTCACCCTCCGAACCGTATCGGCAGTAATAAAGTGGCACGTTTTTATGGACTACGGTATAATGGTGCATGTAAAGTAAGTAAGTAAGTAAAGTAAACAGTGTATAGCAGTTAGCATCAACTTAGCTTTCACCGCTACTGGAAACTCACATGCTATTATTATGGGATTAACCTGCCGCCCGGCAGAGGCGAGAATCCCGCCTTACGATACGATACGACACGATATATTAACGTGCACTCAAAATCTGACAAAATAGTCGGCTTAGTCTAGTGCACGGCACAGAAACAAAAAATTAAAGAAAAACTAAAAACAAAAACCGATTACCTCAGAAAAAAACGGTGCAGGCAAAAGTCCGTGAAAGTAGTCCGGGAGGAAGAAGTGGAACTACGGGGGATAGGATTTGTGAAACAGGTAAGTTTAAACCGGGAGTGAAAGAGAGAGGGAGTTATGAACACGTTTATGGATAAGCAGAGTGGTGAAACAAAAGAGGAAGAAGTGATAGGTGAATCCGAAGCAGGTGCTCGATTCACAAATCTCTGCTAGTCTAGCGCGGTGTTTAGTGAGCACGTTTCTGACCAGTTACGCTAAGCGAGACGAGTTTACTGCTGATCGGATTCGTGTTGACGGTGCAGCGGTAGCGGCCGTGGTCAGTGCGCCTGACGTCACGTATCTGCAGGTTCCAGTGACTGACCAGCGGACGGACAATGGCGAACCTCGAATCATCAACGACGCGACGATCCTCGTACGTCAGAGGAATCGAACTGTCGTCCAGCCACGCCACCTGTGTCCATCCATGCGACCAGTTTGACCCACGAACGCGAAAGTAAAATATTTAGCGGGAAAGCTAATTTTTTCGGTTGTGTCCGTTCGTTTCTTTCCACTCTACCGTTTGAACGAACTCACTTTTGACCTGGATTTTTCGCATATGTACGTGTCATGACCATATATCGCAGGGGATTAAAAGTCGAGGTCATGGGTCAAGGTCAATGCAAAAAATGTGTGTGCTAAACGAGTATCTATTGTGGCGTCCTACGAGTATTGAATGACGGCCGTAATACATGCAGTCGGTTTCTACTGCCACGTCAGCGAGGAGTGCCGCGGCCGAGTCCAGAACGTGTGGGTGTACTACTACTAATATATAAATAATGAAATAAATATCGAAATTTATTTCAAACACCGTTTATCAAAACTTATCTCCAAATGCATCTCATAGCGATCTGTGTAGTTTATATTGCCATATAACTACAAAAAGGATAAACTCTGAACTGTATGAAAGCTGCTTGTTAAAGATATAAAAAGTTAAAGTTATCACTATAAATAGAAGCAATTGTGGGCTGCTGCACCTTGTGTTTGCCGAGGAAGTTAATGGAGCAAGGCAGCGTAGCCGTGTGTCCGGCAACAAACGTCACATTAGTAAACATCTCATCGAACTTCGGCTCTAGACCCAACTCTGCGCAACATCATGAAACATCATGTATTGGATTATGGCAGCTACAAGTACGTTAGAAAGCACTCACAGAATACAAACCCACTCCAATAACTAGGTCTACGTCCTATTTTGTCGTACAGTGATAAACTATACTCAGTACGGCGGCGCATGACAAGAGTTGCGACCTCGTTATCTGGCGCAAAGAATAGCAGTCAATACCCTACGTCAGTTCATCATTGTCCATATACGCGTACAGAATGAATATCTGTGAGGCGCATCCAGCCAACTCTCCCCTTTCCCTTTGTTCAATCTCCCTTTTGTCCTTCCCTCTCTACCTACTACTTTTCCACTACTTTATCTTTCCAATCGTTCCCTTTTCTATCTCCATCCCTTTGCCTTAACCTTCATCCCTCTTCTTTCCCTTTCGTATACTGTAGTTAATACTTCTACAAATATTGCAGTTCGTATGACCACGATTTAGCAACTTATGACACGTTTCGTGCCTGACAATGGCATCATGTCATGTTGTGACTCTGACCTTTAACCTGACCTATAACTCTTGGAGTTCGTGCACGGAACAGACAGATGGTGGACATTACGTAAATCGTGTCCATCTGTCCGTCCCGTGAGAATGAGAACAATCGATTGTATGAGAAGGATTGGCTGCTAAACGTGATTGCTTTAGGTCTGCTTTGAACAAGAACGCCATCAGTGAGGTAGGCTGAGAGGGTTAGGGGTTCAAACCCCCCTTAAGAGTAATCGATGAGCTACGTGTTAAACCACGCCGTTTGACATTTCAGCTGTAGTGCGACTATTTGGTCAATTTGTCTTGTTGTCGTCTTTGGACGTTATTCATTGTGATGATGATAACTGATGATGTTTGTTGGTAGTGGTAGTTTTTTGAAAATCCTTTTGAGTGTTGATTGGATGTTAACCTCTTTTGTTTTTATTTTTTCCTTATTTTTTCGTTTCTGTGCCGTGCGCTAGATTAAGCTGCCCATCTCGTCAGCTTTTGAGCGCACGTTAATCTACCGTATCATATCGTATTCCATTGAGAAATTCTGCGTACACTACTGTACGCCATAGTAACGATGGTGCATGCGGTGTTTATACGTTACGAATTCAGCAACTGAAGCCCGTCACATACGACCAGCAACGTTCTAATCTTGTTCTGTGAATAATGTCATACATATAGACGAGACACGATACTGTTGATGCTGCTGAAGCTACTGCTGCTGCTGGATCAAGCATCAAGTCGTTATCATCACTGGCGTGCTAATGACCGCGCAGTCTGTCTTCAACCGTTTAGTCCGCACATAATACCCGCGCAACGGACCCATAATTCAGCACTGTGGTTACTGGTGTACTGAGCGTCGGTGAATCGCGAATGGGTTGTAAGAGTCAGCAAGTAAGTAAGTAAGAAATAGTTAATTTCATGTATCAAACGTACATGCAACATTGAAATAAATAAAAGCAGTAGGTTATCACGTACAAAATACTGACGTCATAGGGCAGGCTAAAAACCCTGTTACACCTAACTATTTTTATTCACCGTCTCACCTGCGACGTAAACAATTTAAAACGACTGTTGTCAACATGTACGCTAAACTTGTAGTTACAACAGACAATACCAATATAACAATGTTGCCGTAACGGGACGCAACACTATGGCCCGCCATGTGCTGCCGCCTGGTGAGTTACGTTGCATATGCGAGTGTTACAGACGACGACAGACGTCACTGACCGTTACTAATCTGCCCTCCTACACTATGTGTAGGCGGGCCAGTAATAAGGCTGATATTCGCGAGCCGTCGACACCACCACGTGACACCACTGCCCTACAGTCTTCACTGGTTACGGGTGCCTGAGTGGATAACCTTCTGGTTAGCGGTACTCGCTTACCGGTGCCATCACGGCTCGGCACCTGCATACCTCGCTTCTGAGCTGTTTCCGGTCTTAAGGGCCAGTCGATGTCAGCGGCTACGATCATCGTCAACAACGGACCTAGCCATCTTGCGTGTTAGCCATGCCACACGTTACAAAAATCACATCTGGTTTGCAAAATATGACGACTCTAGCATCAGCCGTTCAAGAGATATCATTGCGGCCCCAAAATTTAATATGGGTCACGTGACTTTGACCATGCCCCTCTCAGGGATGCTTTGTCAATTGTCATCCGTGGGCTAACATTTTCTATGGTCAACCCATATGCTAAATTTGATGTCTCTATGTCCACCCCCTACGAAGATATGAAAGGCGATAGAAAATGTGGAAAATAGGGTGGTTTCGGGGTAGTTAGGGGTTACTCGGAATTACTGAAAATAGTGCCATTCGATAAGAGTTTTTATTAGCATTACATAGTAACTATGGCCCTATCTTGTACCGTTTATCAGATATAGCGAAATATTGGTCAAAGATTGCCGCTTCTAACCTACCCCAGTTTTATTTGGCGCCCCCGTTGGGTATCCTTTGTCGAATTTCGCCAAGATTTTTGGCGCCGGAAACTAGGGACTCTATGCTATCGTAAGGCGTTGTTTGCGTGATTCTAGGTTTAGTCGTCTTAACAGAGCACCGAATTGTGACAGACGGACAGACGGACTGACAGACGGACGGACGGACATGACGGCAAATACCGCGCTAGCATAGCGTCGCATCGGTAAAAATGTTTCGTGAGTATCAGAGACGCTGTGTTTCAGCTGACTGATGTCAACATCTCCTTCAATATTGCTCACTATATATATATACATACACACGTGTGTGTGTGTGTGCATTCTGAGGTCGGCGATGAGTCCCCGGTTGGCTGTGGAGATGTTGCTACAGCCGCTGATTATTGATGATCGATCACCTACTCGCACGTCTGTTATTGATTATCACGAAATTATCGATCATCTCTTTATATTCACCGCGCGTTAATTACATCACTGCCGGATCGGCGCGTCCCTTGAACCACTCTGTTCATGAAACTGCACAAATCTACGACCGAATAGGATAATTATTTATTATTTCGAAACAATTCGTGAATTACAATGAATTATTACGCTGAAAGTGGCAGAATCCAAATTGTCTGAGAAAAAAGATTGCTTCTTTAATTCTCCAGAATATTAGAAGTTTTAAACTTGCGGATGACAAACATTAAAACGAGCGGATGCATTGGTAACACAAGTCCGCAATCATGGACAGCAACTTCGCACCAGTGCTGCCACCTGAAGAACTTGAAGAAGCATACGCGTCGTCCTATTCTGGCCCATTGGCTCCATTAGGTGAAAACATAACGTCATCCATAAACCGGAAATACATAATAACTTACTGCACTGTCGTCAGAGAAGGAGGACCGAGCCATGGCCACAGGTGGGGATAAAAAATTTCGTGAAACTTGGGGTACAGTTCTTTAGATATAATGAGCGAACAGACAGACATGCATACACGCTGATCGCAACATTTCGCAGCCCTATGGGAGCGAAATATCAATTATTTGGTCAAAACTGATATAAAGGGGCTCTTTGAAAAGGTTTCTATCCTTCCAGGAAACGCATTAAGATAAACATTGCAAAAACTGTAAGTGTACAGCGAAGGAAAAAGTTTTAAAATACGTGCAAACCGATGGCAAAAACGTTTCAGACGCAGACATTGAAAGATGTAACCTACGCCCGGTGTCCGCCTGTCTGTCTGTCCATGCAACGGTATAATCCCACCCTCGAGGTTGCATTAAGCCGTGTTGACAGTGCCCGACTTTGAGCATTCTTATGACCCGACTCAACTCAACTCAGCTGGTCGGAGAGTTTTTATTAGTTTTCAATATTTCTAAACATTTCTAGTTAAGTTGCGTAGGGTCGTAAGAGTGTTCAGAGCGCCCGATCTAACTCAACTCAACTGAAGAGAATGACCGTCAGTCGTGAACTGGTACCGTAGCTGTGTAGCTGCCTTCAAGCTGAAACTCAAGAACCAAATTACTTTAGTTGCCGTCATGTATGCCGCCATGTATTGGTGTTGGTAAACAAACTCTGGCCACGCTGGAAATTCCCAAGCCACGCTCATGATCTAATTCAACTCAACTCAACTGCCAGTTGAGTAAGAGTTGACTTGAGTGAACTCGGACCGGGCGGGCGCTCTGAACACGACGTACAAATCAACAATGTCGTCGTTGGTCGAGGTCGGACTACTTCAACTGCCCATTCACGATTTCACGTCGCAGTTAGTTGCAACGGCACGTGGTCAGCTGAGCGATAAAAGGGAGGTCCAAGTCGGACATCGCCACATGACGCTTGTGTGGCTGAATTATCGTCTTCTTGTTGATGCAGTTGAACGCGACACTCGGTTCCGTCGTCACATAGCGTGATTACGCGGTGCAGTGGGGACTAACGTCACTTGTAGACTGCAGTGAGCGTGACGACTTGGACATAGGATTCTCCAGCGAGAGGCTGAAATTGCAGAACTGGACGATGACGGACTGATTTTGTTTGCTACTAGTTAAGCAAACTTGGTTTTAGCAATAGAACTTACAGAAGTCTACTCACATCCGATATTAGTGAGCCTACTTCAAAGGAGTTTATATGTTTTCGACAACAAAGTGAAATTACTAAACTTAACTGCACAACTCTTTTTATACTCAATGTCGCATCGACCACTGTAACAGTAAATGCGTTTTCTTTCTCAGTCAGACCACTCTAGAGCGATCTCGTTCGGCACTAGACCATTTTTTCTACGCCCAGGCGATTCGCTCTGCATTTTTAAACTCCAGACAAGCTTTGACTTTGCTCGTGCGACGAAACTGAATGGCGTGCCACGCACCATCCCCACCGCCAAAATAAATTTTGTCATCACTGTGAACTTCTAGCAAACGACCAATGGAGTGGCGGGTTCTATGCAATGGATATTAGTAAGTAATAGCGACAACAACAGTAGTAGTATAACAATGACGGAACTAACCCGAGGTGTCTACGGCGTCGTCTGTGTAGTCGTCAGCGTGTCTGCGCGTTGTGGAGTTGGTGACGTCATAGTGACGTAATCGCGGCTGCTCATACGCCGCATCATGACTACTGACGTCAGCTGTACATCAACAGTTCCTCTACATGTACGTCGTGCCGTAGCTAACTAAGCAAGATGTATAGTAAACGCAAATCTATCTTTAGAAATGTTCATCAGTGCCGTTTCGTACAGCCGTCAAAGAAATCGTACGAAAAATAATGAAATACAAATGTATTTGTGCCGCGCGACGCCATGCTATAGGGCGGTATATGCTGTCATCGTGTGTCCGTCTGTCTGACAGTCCGTCCGTGTGTCTGTCTATCTGTCACAAGTGGGAGTTTTACCGAAACGGCTAAACTTAGGATCGCGCAAACAACGCCGTATGATAGTTCACGGAATCTAGTTTTCGGACGCCAAAAATCTCAGCAAAATTCCAATGACGTTATCTCTAACGGTGGCGTCAAATATAGGTTGGATAGGTTAAAATCGGCGATTTTCGACCAATATCTCGCTATATCTTAGAAACGGTGCACGACAGGGACATGGTTACTATGGAACGCTAATAGGAGGTCGTACGTGCTCTATCGAATGGCACCATTTCCAGTGACAGTAAGTTACCCCTAACTGTCCCAAATCACCCTATTTTTCACATTTTGTATCGCCTTTCATATCTTCGTATCGTAGTGGATGAAGTTAGAGACTTTAAAACGTGATACGTAGGTTTATTCTAGCAAGTGCTAGCCTGTGGATGACAAACCATCTCTGAAAAGGGGCGTGGTCAGGTCACGTGAATCATTTTAATTTTGGGGGTCACCAATCATATCTCTGGAATCATATTTCTGGAACGCTGAAACCAGAGTTGTCAATTTTGTACACAAGTAGGCTTCTGCCAAATCATTCCTAAAAGGGGCATGGTCAGGGTCATGCAACCCTTTTTACATTTTCTGGGCCCCAGTGATATCTGTAGAACGGCTGAAGCTAGAGTCAACAAATTGTATAAAGTAGGTTAAGTGTTAGCAAACTAACTCCTAATTGACGTGGACATAGTCATGTAACCTTTTTTAATTTTGGTCCCCAAATTATATCTTCGGAACTTAAAATTTCTTGTGCTGATTTATATTGAGGAGTACTAGTGCAAGCATGATATATTATCCCCGAAAGGGATGAGTAATAACTCATCCCCTTTCGAGACCGCGCGACGACACAACAAGAGAAGCCGTCGCTATCTTGGTCGCCGTGTTCCAAGATAACTTGATGCTTTTTTAAATTTTGAAAAATAAGTAATAATATATCATAAACGGTGCATGATATAGACAGATTTGCAATGGAAATCTAATAGGTCAATTTAAGTTTATTGAACAACAAAGGGCATGGAGGCCTCTGACATGCTGCATACTTGATAAAATAGTAAAATACACACAAAACATATTAGCCTTAGCATTCAAACCGACACAACGTAAGTTGGCAGGGTTACCCCGAATGTTATCGGCCGGTTTTGGAGCAGAAATGGAGCTGGAACAAGAGAAGAAACGACGACAACAAGAGAAGCCGTCGCTATCTTGGTCGCCGTTAGTAGCAGCATCAGCAGCAGATGGGCGCTGTGACTTGGTCAGATATCGGCAGATAACGACGTCACCGAGTTAACTACATCACCGAAACGCAGTTTTCCGATCGCAAAACGGTGCGATGCTGACGTCACATAATGACGTCATCATCGTCATCAGCCTGTCGCTGAAACCCGTCTCGGCCGACGTGTTTTCGACATCCGGTCCCTCGGGACTTCAAACAGCATACGTTGTGAATTATTGACTTTCTTGTCGTTTTATTTATGCGTTGCTCGACGGCGCGCACTCGCGTAACCGACGCGCATTTGCATGCAGCATGCATATGCATGAGTCGGGTTTGAGAAGTGCATTTATAGGTCTCTGAGCGCATCAAAAGTGCCGGATTTACAAATACGGGTCTTTTTTCGTTACAAATGTACGGCCTGGGTCTTGAATTCTTACTTCCATTCTTTTTTTACTTTTCGTTGTTCGGAGATTCCATTCTGTGGATGTAGCGATGGATAGTTATGCAGAAAAAATACTCAGAAGAACCAGGAAAAATTGTTTCTCAAAATGAGGGGCCTGTAAATTTGTGAGGTCTACACGGCCTGAGCACTACGGTCAGTGTTGCTCACATACGACAGTGTCTAGTGACAACTGTTGTTATAAACCCATAGGCTCCACTGGAAGAAGCACAAAATCACGTTAATTCTAAAGCCCTGTCCACATCAGGAACAATGTCGAAACCAAGGAGCTTTAATCACATTGATCAAAGCTGCTTGGTTGGCACCCAGCCGCAAACCAACAGCGATGTGTACTGTGTTGTTGTCCAAACGCAGTCCACATGCTGAGAGCGGCAATGCGTTCAACCAGTCACCGCTGTGTGGCGCCCTCACCGCCTGAAGCCGTGCCTTGTCACTGCTGTCACTGAGGCTAGTTGCCAAGTCCCACGCTCCGATGTGATGACTGGCTATTATTATTAGACGATGCGGTAGCATCGTAGCCAAGAATTAAAAGAGATGCTACCAGCACTAGTCTTATGTATAGCGATTAGGGCTGAATTTTGGCGACCGCTTGAGAAACAAGGAAATGCAGAATGGATCAAATATTAGTTTAAGTGTGCTGTCCTCCACAGAATGAACACATAGACATAAAAAAGTTGTTATTATTACTGGCCCGCCTATACACAGTGTAGGGGGTAGTATTGTTTTTCTCGCTGGCGTCTGTCGTCGTCTGTAACACTCCACTCTGCAACGTAACTCACCAGGGGCAGCACGCGACGGCGGGCCAGTAGTGTTACGTCCCGTTAGGGCGACACCTTGTTATTATTAATTTTTATTATCATTATCATTATCATCATTATTATTAAGTGATACTTTGAAAAGACGGTTACAGGGGCTACTTTTTTGCCGCAGCCTGTATTTACGGCAAGCGTTAGTGAAGACATGACTGACGAAACTGATGCTGTCGTATCATGTGTAATTTTATGTCGTTGTTCAACACGTCTTACCGTGATACGCACCAGGTGCAAAAGAGCGACATTTGAGCGTTCATTGCATATCTCCGGCTGCCTTCCGTATGCTCACTGGCTTCACGTATCAACTATCTCATGGACTTTTTACCGGCATGATGCTTGCAGGTCATACGCCGGTAAAAAGGGTCGATTTAGCGGTTTGACTCCCACATCGGTGCACGGTGGAGTTGTGGGACCTCAAAACTGAAAATTTTACGCAATTTCGAAATATATCCATGACACTTGTTTTACGAAATTTTCAGACAGTTTCACGATCAATCAGATATTAAAGTATGATGCACTTGCTCAAGGGGTTCCAGCGTTATGGAAATTCTACCCCGAGGTGTGTTTTCCCAAAAATTTCAGCGGCCCCTAGCGGTGAAACTATGCTACATGTCGTTTTGGAGTTGCAAAAATGGCACGTACCTCGTCTATCACCATGCCTCGCTTGGTGGGGCTGGGACTTTGCACGCCGCTAAGGAACGAAAACATTTCGATGTTTGTTGTTTGTCTTTCATCAGTCACGATTTGAACGACAGATAATTTCCATGAAACAGGTTTGCTTCCTTTGGATAGGGGAAGATTGTAGTTGCGCCTCACGCATTCCCCTTTGTCTTTATGCTGCTAGCTGGCGCCACTTTGTTGAATTTGAAAGTAGGATAAATTTGAGGGTT
>Ga0209780_1003799_pt1 | contig 11412 bp, 6 predicted proteins | sample WorMetexBAHAMAS2_FD_187384 | JGI IMG/M metagenome (GOLD analysis project Ga0209780, IMG submission 187384) | Marine gutless worms symbiont microbial communities from Max Planck institute for Marine Microbiology, Germany - Inanidrilus exumae... | ecosystem: Host-associated > Annelida > Digestive...
ACAGAGTGCGTCGATAACGACGCTCGAGGCGACGACAGTTACGACGTGCAGCGCGACAGTCGGCGTCGAACCATGGCGCTAGACGCCCAGTGCGGTAACGAACGGCGTGCCGTTCAGTGCTATCAGAAGGCACACCACCACGTGCAGTCACGTGATGGGGAGTTTAGTTACCGCATGGACATTTGTTTGTTAAGTAGGCACCTCGTCCACGATCAGGTATAGTGCAGGCGCTAACACCAAAAATGATACCCAATTGTGCAAATGATATGTACAGCACCATATTTAGAGAACAAGTATCTCAAATACGGCTGATATACAGTATATAAGTGGAATGTATGCACATATAAGAAACGCTTTGTACTATGAAAAAGATAAATTCTGTACCTAAGTTGCACTACTAGTATGCCCGCTGTAAGTCCCATAGCGCCTGTCACGTTTGAGTTGCTGTATGCAGCTCAACAGTGAACAACAACGCGTTGCTCCACTCTGTCTGCCTGCATCCCCTTGGGACATAGCGTCTGGACCTGGCCACTAAATTTTAGTTTGTGTACCGTGTTCTAGAAGCACTTTTGCTCATGCCACATATGAAGAGACATATCGGCTGCCAAATGTGTATTTCAGAGTACTGACATGCAGCCATAATGAATGAGTAGGGCGGTAATTTTTTTGCGGCCATCGCTGGATTCACAAAATTCGCGAATTTGACGTATCACACTAAATTCGTGCATTTGGTCGAGAAATGCCACAAATCTGACTACTTCTATCCATTAACGTCTAAATAACAGCGTGGACTATATACAGCCTAGAAATAATAGAAATGTATACAACTTTATTACTGGCCCGCCTACACACAGTGTAGGGGGGTCAGTATCGTTTTGCTCTCTGACGTCTGTCATCGTCATCTGTAACACTCCATGGCAGTGCAGATGCAACGTAACTCACCAGGGGGCAGCACGCGACGGCGAGCCAGTACTGTTATGTCCCGTTATGGCACACTTTGTTTTATACAACAAGCAACTCAATATAGAAGTTACTGACATGTAATGTACTGACTAAATTGATGTTACTCACTCACTGACAATTTTGATTTATCTCCAGTCACTGTTTTTGACAAGTTTGTTATTGAAAGCGAAAACAGCGCGTTAGTTTTAGCCGACATCTGACAGATGGATGTGGCTCTTTTGCATTGACATAACTGCGACCAGAAATTCTCCGCGAATTTGTTTTTGCCATAAGTGGACCTCGAATTTTCGGGCATAAAAAATTTAGAGCCCTAATGACGAGTGATGAGAGTGAGATAGACTGTGCAACCTGACAGTGCTGAAGTGAGAGCCGACTTGAGTTGAGAGATGAGCGAGTTGCATGATGTGTGCTCGTTGGAATCAGCAACAGCTGAAGCCTGGCTAACATCATCTGCAGTCTCTGCCAACCTGTGCTTCTCAGACGAATCCAGTTCACTTTCACGGACACACTCAACAGAATGATTGGTGTTCAGCCTATCTGCATCGGCCGGGAATGTTTCAGAAGATGGACCAGCATCTATTGCGGCAGCTCTAGTGCATGCTTCGTGACATCCATCAGATTCGGCAGCATCGAGGCCGTCACTACTGGCAACGAACGTTTCGTCAGATTCCGCAGAATGAGCCGTGTCCAGTTTACCACGGTCAGCTTCAGCATATTTGGTGGATCCGTCCATGTCCAGTTTGTCCCTATCATCACAAGTGAATGCCGCAGCATGGCATGTATCTAAGTCTACCACGCCTCCTTCAACTAGATGGGCACCGTCATCAGCAGCTGTCAAAGCACTGATGGGATCACTGCTACCAGCATCATGACTCACCACAGTTTCTCTCATTCGACCTGTCACCGCAACTACATCTCTAGTCAAGCTCTCCGTGATTTTACCACTCTCGTCATTGGCATCTTCAGTCTGTGGTGGATGCACATGTTGCAATAATCCAACTACATCGCATACATCATTACGTTCCTGCAATTCCGTGGCTTGGTAATCATCTGTATGTGATCCAGCCCGTGTCAACTACAGACAAAGACACAGCAACAATTCTGCTTAACCATCATATTTGACACACCCAGCCACAGCCTAGCTCACTGGTTCCCAAGTCTTTATTTGTCACGCGCACACTTTTTATCATACGTCAGAACCTCAGTGTGACTCAAAGATGAATTCTAAATAATCTCGTAATTTATCCAGTGAAACATTGTATTATTTGCGATTAAATGAGCAGATTGTCTCTCTAATGTGCTATATGGCACTTACATCAGCACAGCACCGACATTTCGGCTACACTAGACCATGACTTGAATTGCTTTAGATAAATCTGCCAACAGCCAAATATTCTAACCGTTTCACCCTGCCAATCTGTGGTTCTAATTCCCCCCCAGAAACTCTAAAATTCCTGTCTTGGGGGAATTCCCCGGGTTGGGAACTCTTGTCACAATCTCACTAAGAAATGTCTGTGTAATGCAGAAGCATGACTTTTACACGTCAGATGCCTTTGCTGTTGACAAACCAAGTGTCACATAGAAGTAAGCAGTGTATCAATGATTGCACATCATTCACTGGAGAAAACATGAGTAAAGTTTCACAAATACTCCGACACGCTTTTTTATTCGCAACCGTTATCTACAAGTGCCAGTGGGTTTCAAATGGCAATGCAAACAATGAAAGATCAAGAAATAACTGTAGAACAAATAAAGAAAATTCTTATCGTAAAAGTTACCAGCGTCTCTTAGCATGTTTCAGAGCTGGAGACAAGAATTCAAGACTGTATCATTAGCGAGTCTTCCATTTCAACATGCTTACAACATCATCCAATGTCATGCTGTCCCACACTGGATGGTCTGAATGCACTCATATGTAAGGTGAAAAATATTCTGTAGGCATATCCACCTCATGCCATTCCTCAGGCCACAAATGACTCGAGCAAATATCAAACTAAGGTATCAGAGATGGACGTCTACTGCTTTATTACATACTTGGCCACGGTGCTCAATTTCCCACTATCACTCTTTTAACAGCCATTTTACAGGCAAACCTTCAATAGCCAGTTTACCTGGGTTTCTTCCTGAACTTGTTCTGGAATAGAAATTTGGGGATAAGTGACTCAGGTTTTAACAGATTTTTTTATACAGATGTGCATCAGTTTACAAGATTTCAACTGACAAGAGCAGATCACATGTTCTCTCTGCAACAGATGAGTTTGTTCTGAACAAAATGTTTCTGAGAAAAGAAAAGTACAATTGTCATACACCAACGCATGGCAAGTAATTCACCATACCTCATCATATATCAATGATGTCGACTCTGCCACATTATTTCTATCAGCCACACTAACAGCATGGGCGACTGTATCGCTCTGTGATGCAGGACTACTAAACGAAATCAAATCTGCAACACAGCAAACACAAACAAAACTAAGTATATACCGCACATGCATCTAACAGCAGTGTAAGTAAGCAAAAGCAAAATGCAGATAAAAATCATTCCACTGTTATTATTATTATAACTGGTAGCAAATGTTATCAGAGTGCCTGCAGTTAAGAGCATAATAAAAACATGAGAATGACAGTGATGTTGATTCTACCAGTCCAGTCCTGACTATTCATCCTGCATGTGACATTAGCTGTTATTTCTGCTACGGCTGCAGCAGGGCTTAAAGTAAGGGGGGATCAACCCCCCCCCCAGCTCAGGGGGGAGTTAGGTGGTAGACTGAGGGAGGGGATAAGGAAAAAAGGTAAGAGGCGAGAGGGAGCCCCCCAGCTTTCTCAAACTACTTTAAGCACTGGGCTGCAGCAACCTTTCCAGCTGCAGAGCATCACTGCCCTTTGAGACACGACTATTACACCTCTGTCTCATAACCCCAGTATTACACCTCAGTCACTGTATGATGTTTTATCCGACCAGTATTACACTTACATCTATCTCAATCCATCACCAACTGACTAGTTCCAGTCACAATAAATCTCTAACTCAGCATGTACCTGTTTGGTGACAGAACGACCAGCGAGCAAATGACTTGCCAGAGTTGCTACATCAAAGTGGAATGGCCAACATCTCAACCGCTGAGCTCAGTATTGTGAATCCGAGGCTCACAGCATTACGTCACAACTCCAGTGACAGCAAATGACAAAACATTAGCCCTGTATGGGACTGACGGTCGACTATTCACAACTGATGTTTCTGCCAAGTTCAAAGTCATGTGACACAAAAACTAGAACAAATATAAAAAATCTGGACCGATCAAATTTAGATATTGTGCCCTAGTTTAAGAATCAGTGGTCAGTTGCCGGTTCTCATTGGAAATGGTGGAAGAGATAGATAGCTTTTCAAAATGGAAGGATTTCTAACTTTCAAGGGCTCGTGACCTTGACCTTGGATCTGAAAAGGTAAAAACTTTTTGTGGACAAACGGACCGGCTTTATTAAGTCGACTCTGTCGAAGAATCGACCTAAAAAGGTGATAATAACTGGCTATTGCCGACAAGACAGGCTATCGGCATGACGAGGTCAAAGGTCGTCGTCACACCTGATGAACGCTGACACTTGACTCGCAGCATCCTCACTTCTTCTCTCAGCTGCTGCAGCTCTGCAGACTTCTCATCATTCCAGCACTCCAGCTGCACCTGGATACCAGAGTCCAACACCACTGCAGGTAAGGCGACCAGCGGCTTGCTATCTGCTTCACCAGACTGCATCTGTCATCAACACAACAATGCACACCAATAAGTCGACAAAACCAGTAATAAATCCCATCTTGAGGTGAATTCCAGGACAATCCACGCAAACAAAGACAGGACATGAGAAGTCCACACATGAAGAAAGAACCAGCACTGGTTCATGACAACAGAGCCAGTATCCACCATGAGACCTGTGGTGGAACAAGGCCACACAACTGGCTGGGTTAAGTGCTTTGTGTTTCCTTGACAACAGAGCCAGTTTCCATCATGAGACCAGTGGTGGAACAAGGCCACACAACTGGCTGGGGTAAGTGCTCGGTGTTTCCTTGACAACAGAGCCAGTTTCCATCATGAGACCAGTGGTGGAACAGGGCCACACAACTGGCTGGGGTAAGTGCTCTGTGTTTCCTTGACAACAGAGCCAGTTTCCACCATGAGACCAGTGGTGGAACAAGGCCACACAACTGGCTGGGGTAAGTGCTCGGTGTTTCCTTGACAACAGAGCCAGTTTCCACCATGAGACCAGTGGTGGAACAACGCCACACAACTGGCTGGGGTCAGTGCTCGGTGTTTCCTTGACAACAGAGCCAGTTTCCACCATGAGACCAGTGGTGGAACAACGCCACACAACTGGCTGGGGTAAGTGCTCGGTGTTTCCTTGACAACAGAGCCAGTATCCACCATAAGACCAGTGGTGGAACAAAACCACACAACTGGCTGGGGTAAGTGCTCTGTGTTTCCTTGACAACAGAGCCAGTTTCCATCATGAGACCAGTGGTGGAACAATGCCACACAACTGGCTGGGGTAAGTGCTCGGTGTTTCCTTGACAACAGAGCCAGTATCCACCATGAGACCTGTGGTGGAACAACGCCACACAACTGGCTGGGGTAAGTGCTCGGTGTTTCCTTGACAACAGAGCCAGTTTCCATCATGAGACCAGTGGTGGAACAACGCCAGGCAACTGGCTCGGGTAAGTGCTCTGTGTTCCTTCAGTGTTTTAACTCTGTTGGTTGAATGACAGCGAAAGACTGTCAGTGCTCAAAGAAAGAAAGAGATCCAATGGCTGTCTCAATGGTTGACACCAGTAACACCATCTGGCCACACATTATCAATGGAACATCGACTGACCCCGGTTCACATTCTAAGAGGCTGTTAAACCTTTGTAACTGATATAAGTAAAGTTCATCTGTTACAGACAGTTGAGTGGGCTTGGAACACTCTACCGTCATCCGTTCAAGAACTGTCTGACACTAAAAGTTTCAAATTCCACCTCAAAACTGTTCTTTTTCAGCGATGTTACCGCTGCAGTACCTCGTTTTAATTAGTTTTCTTTTTTAATGTTTTTGTAGTTTTCTAGTTCTTGAACACTGCAACGCGCTGGTCACGCTATTAGCTGTAAGCGTTTGGTATCTTTATGAACTTATGAATTAAGTGTGAAAATGAACAAGTCAGTGAGATGAATAGCGACCTGTTGATGATGGTCGTCACCACCAGCAACAGTTTCAGCAGCCAATGACTCATCACTGGACATCTTCACTTCGTCTTGCTCATACAACTCCTCCATCTTCTACACAAACAATGCACATATACAACTAACTTAACAGCCATCAACCATGTTCACATGTTCGTCCTCCAGTGACAGCTACACAGACAGCTGTTCTGTTCTTTAAGTAAGTAAGTAAGAATATGTATATAGCGCAGAAAATATACGTCACACTGCGCTGTGATTTCTCAAATCCCAAATAAATGATTTTTAAGATAATGCCTAAACTGTCTGAAGCCAGAGATCTGGCACAGACTTATCGGCAAACTGTTCCACAAACAAGGCCCTGCAACAGCAAAGCTTCTGTCACCAAATCTGTTGTGGGTTCGTGGAACTGTTAGTGTCCTATCAGTAGATGAGCACAGAAACGCCTGCGTTTCACGTTTCTTTAGCCGTCCTCGATCTGAGGGTTGGCCACACCATGGACGGCGTGGACGTACTTTCTCCATTTATCTCATGTCCTCTGTCATTCTGACTGACTCTTCCATGGACAGTCCTGTCCACATATTGACGTTGTCCATCCAGGCCATGCGTGGTCTTCCTCACCTGCGTGCATCTGGCATTGTTCCTTGCAATATCTCTTTCTCCAGGCAACTCCCTTGTTTCCTCATCGTGTGACCATAGTCACTGCATCACTGTTAACACGTGACTGCTTTAGTGTTTGTTACGTGGCCCTGCAACGCTTCGCACGACAATGCCACCTTATACATCAAAGTTTATAATAATAATAATAATAGTATGCTAGCTTCCTTGTTTGACAGTGTCTAACAGTTCCCCCTTTACTCCAGCTTTGTCAAGAACCCACTTAGCCCTTTCATCTCAAAGGCATCAAGACGTGTTTCTTCATTCTTTCTGAGTGTCCAGCTTTCACAGCCATACATTGCTACAGGACACACCAGCGCTTTCATTAGTTGTATCTTCGTTGAAATCGGTATGCCGTGACTTTTTCCATATTTTCTGCAGTGATGCCCCGATCGCCTGCCCGTTTAATCTGGATGCCCTTTCTTACACCAAACTGTGTCAACACATTTAAACTCAACCTACACACGGAGAATTCGCCAATAAGAAACAAGTTCAGCAGTGATTACAAGACAATTGCAGCAACGACGAACGACGACACTCAACTGACCTCAAGTGTCATTGAGATATCACAAATGTCGACAAGTTCCGTCAAGCTGGGTAGTTCACAGAGACTGATACTGACTGACTCCTCCTGCTGATGATGATGATGTACATCAGTCTGAACCGACTAGAAACAGTCAAACATTCACCACAGAATGTATTTTTTTGCATTCCACTGAACATTTTGTGTGTAAAAGTTGAATAAAATGTTTAGTGAAAGTTAGTGCATTTATAGCGAGCGTATTCAGCTGCAACGTCACATATAAAATGTGGTCCAGAGACCAATAACGTATATCATGGTCAATACATTTGACAGTCGACTGTCACATATGTAACAGTTACATGGAACAGTCAATTTTAATGTCACATAAATTAGCCCCATACGGGACTGACGGTTGACTCCTACTTAATGCCAACTTCAAAGTCACGTGACACAAAAACTCGAACAAAAATCAAAAATCCGTCCCCGATACGCTGTAGGTATTGCCCCCTAATTTAAGAATCCGTGGTCATTTGCCAGCCCCCAACTGTAAATGGGTGAGGACAGAGCCATTAAAAATGGCCGAATTTCCGACTTTCAAGGGCTCATGACCTTGACCTTGACATTGGATCGGGTCACTGCATACCGTCATGCATCAGTCATCGACCTCTACCTACATACCAAATTTCATTGAAATCAAAGAAACTTTTTGTGGACAGCTACTTACTGCCATCTTCAAAATCACACAACACAAAAACTAGGCAAAAAATCAAAAATCTGGCCCCAATAAGCTTTAGGTATTGTGCCCTAATTTAAGAATCCGTGGCCATTTGCCAGCCCCCATTATAAATGGGGGAGGAGATAGCCTTTGAAAATGGTCGAATTTCCGACTTTCAAGAGCTCGTGACCTTGACCTTGGATCGCGTCATACTGCATACCGTCATGCATCACTTGTCGACCTCTACCTACATACCAAATTTCATTAAAATCGAAGAAAAATTTTTGTGGACGGACGAACGTACGGACGGACATTTGAGACCAGCTTTATTAGGTCGACTCAAAGGAGTCGACCTAATAAATGGAGAACAACTAATAAATACAGCAAGTTGTAGTTGTGTCACATTACAACACAGATAGACACAGAATGCACAACTACTGTCATCATACACCACATTCAGAAAAAATTAACATGATATGTTTTCTTGCACTGCTCATAGAAAAATTAACCAAACTGGTTAAAAATTTCAGGAAACCTCAGTAAACATCATAGTATTATACCAAACCACAGAATCACAGTAGCTATGCAGCTGACCTTAGTCTCCAATTCTGGCTCTGGTCCTTGCTGTTTTATATTCTCCAATCTTTCTTCCAAATTCTGCTCAATATAATATCACAAACAACTATTAAATCACATAAAATCTCTTTAAATGACAATTTCTTGTAGCTGCTTTAACATCTAACATGGCAAAGTATTACATACCAAAAAGTGTGCTAGTGTGAGAAGTCATATGCAATTCAAATATTTCACTGTGAACATGACATTCTACCATAACACAAATAAAAAACTAACACGATGGCAATGCAAGACAAACCAGTCTTGAAACTTTCAAAGTGTATTTAAAGGTATACATGCAAATTAAAACTCATACTAAAATTAAGATTTGTCAAAGCCATGTGTGGAGAATCTGCATTAAGCACTAAGACAAAGTTATTTCTAGGGATGAACAGATAGTGATTTTGTGCCGGATACCGGATTCGGTTAACCGGTGCCTAATATCCGGCCGGTTCCGGATTGTTGATGTAACTTTCCCCCACTAGTCTATACCTATAAAAATACAGCAAAAAATCGCGTCCAATGCTTTATTTTTCTGTTATCTTTAATCTGCAGTGATTGCATTGCACTTTTTTACGTCATCCTCCCGTTTGACTGAGAAAACTCCAAATTTCACTCCTGTAATTTTGTGATAGCCATCGACAACTGTCACCGGTTACATAAATCTACATGCTTCATCGGCAGATTTTCGCGGCTGATACTAACTGTTAATTGCGCAGTGACGGCAAACTTAGTGCAAAACGGGGTACTGTAATTGGTGAAAATCCGACCTGCCGTGCCACATACAATCCGGCTGGAGACGGATTTCACCGGTTACTGGAAAACCGGCTGGATCCGGATGGCCGGGTCGGATGACCGTCCATCCCTAGTTATTTCACTACTAAAAATTATAAAATATGTTGACTCAAACGAGACAATGTCAGATAGCAATTGATGGAAACAAGAAGCACACAAGCCATCAAAAACCATTACATACTTCAATGTGACAGTCTTTCTCGGCAATGACGTCATATGCTTCCTTCAACTTGTTGTTCAACAATTGGACATTGTCTTCAAGCTGCAGACATTTCTCTCTCAACGCCTGCAATACATCAACCCAGCAGTCTACGTACTGACACGTTCCGTCACTGGACACAGTTCAGAGTCAACGGTGAATGTCTGGAGAGCCGGTGTAAAGACATCAATGATCTTCCGTCAGCAATCAGCCACTGAATCAAGAAGGATGCGGTCCAGCAAGTGACTTTCTATGATCGGCACCAGTACTCTTAAGATCCCATCAGTGCTTTCATGCTGTGGTTTTGGTGTCATCCGCAAATGTTCTTTCTAGGGACCCAGCTCTACTTGCATCGATGCTGCATGCTGTTGAAGTTGTTAGTCATATCACGTTAAACGGCACTAGTAGCTGGTTCAGCAGCAGCAGCCATGATGAGATTATTCATCAGCTGAGCAATGCTTGCAGTCTATGATAACAGTTTACATCTAGACATGTTTGCCTTCACTGCTTTGTCACTGCTGACTGGACATCAACTCCACTCCAACAATCTCCAAAGAGTTTCACAGGCAGCAGATTTCAGAAAAACTATCTACTTATGGATGCAGTGGTGCAGCTACAGGAGTTCAGACGTTTGAATTAACTGGGGTCACTCACCTCTACACGCCCCACACCACAGAACAAGGCCAATAAAACAACAACTCATTGAATGAAAATGTATGTGAACAGTGTCGGTTTATAAAGCAGTGTATTTGCTACAATGAGATTGCTGGAATTTTGCTTACGTAGCTCTTAATGGTATAGATGTGGTGTAGTGCAGAGTATTCAAGCGTCTTCTGCCTCATCCAAATGTGCCAGTTGCCGTGACCAAGGACATGTGTGTAGTAAAATTTTGCTCCAACAAAATCCTTCCACTCCTAGCTGGGCTGCCGGCTAACACAGATTGACCTGTTGATGTTGAGGACTTTGCTGTAGCCCTCCTGTTGATGTTATCCTCAGAAGTGCTTGTCAGTGCTGTTTGGAAATAAAAAGTTTTCAGTGCTTGAGTAAATTGTTCTGGTTTATCGGGCACTTTCCGACTGTCAGGTGGCAGCTTGTTCTACTGGTTCAGTCTGGACATAGAAAAACTGAGCTGACCGAATCTGTCTGTATTGGCGCGCGGCACGACCAGGTCGCCATGGTCAGCAGAGCGAAGTCGCGGTCGATGTACATCTGCGCTGACTGAATTGCAGATCTCCTGTAAATATATCAGCGCTGACCCATTGACACAGTTGTGGACGAGCATACAGATCTTGAACGTGATGCGCTGGCGCACAGTTAACCAGTGTAGCGTATCACGCATGGCTGTAGTGATTCGCCCAAACTTGGGAATGTTCAGTATCAGCCGAGCTGAGGAGTTCTGTATCGACTGTAGGCGACAAATGACAGATGATTTACAGCCGAACAGAGCCGAGTTGCAATAGTCAAGTCTGGTCGCGATAAACGCGTGAACAAGAGTAAGTAGTGCAGCGTTAGTGAGTGACCACAAAATGGCTGTGTATGTGTGTGACTGTTTATAGTGTGTCTTACTGCTGAACTAGGGCCACTTAAAGATCAAGATGCTAGCATGCACAATGAACACAGGAAGGCTTTCACCCTGTTGTAGGCGCTAGCGTAATGACTTAAATGAGCCTCCCCTATCCTTTCCCATTTTGGGTCGTCGCTCAGGGGCGGATCCAGAAGGTGTGGCTGGGGGGGGGGGGCAA
>Ga0209780_1003800_pt1 | contig 11411 bp, 4 predicted proteins | sample WorMetexBAHAMAS2_FD_187384 | JGI IMG/M metagenome (GOLD analysis project Ga0209780, IMG submission 187384) | Marine gutless worms symbiont microbial communities from Max Planck institute for Marine Microbiology, Germany - Inanidrilus exumae... | ecosystem: Host-associated > Annelida > Digestive...
GTGACGATGCTGTGTGCTAGCATCTTGGTAACGGCTGGTGTCAGTAACGGTCGGATGTGCCGCAGTGCTCGTATGTGGTAGTTGCAGTTGCGGACAACTTCAGTAACGTGCCGGTCCATCGACAGATGTAAATAAAAAAGTTCTTTTTATATCATCATATATTATTTGTAGAAGATAACAGGATCTTGTAATGTGCACCTGACGCCCTACACAATTGGTCTGAGAAATGGCTGCTAAATTTTAATGTTGAAAATGTGTAATCGTGTCTTATGGAAGATCTGTTGATAAATCCATAGACGTATCCCATAAGGCTGCCAGTCAACTCGTCACATGACCAACTCGTCACGTGCGACGAGTTGACTTTTTCATTTTACACAGCTCGTGACGAGTTGATCACACGGGTGTGACGAGTTGACTGTTAGTAGGAAGAGGGCATGTGACTGGCAGTCTTCACGTTCGCTAAAGGCCTATGCTATCGCCGTTCCGTCTGTCGTCTGTTAACGATTACTATGTCTTGTAGTATTCGTCTGCAGAGGGAACGGGCGACGCCCACGGTATAAATTATCTATAAATGCAAGACGAGTTCTTGTATTTTGGGTTAGTGCTCTACTTGTAGGGTAGACGTCGGTGTGATAATAAAGATGCAATGCTTAGTTACGATGTCGGCGTGAACCGATTGTACACATTTTTTATACTCAAAGAAACGATAAAAGTAAATTTTAAAAACTGTTTCTGTAAACGGCACAAAGTGTGCAGTACGGCGACGATGCGCTATAGAAATTGACGTATAATGTAATGTACTTTATAACAGTCCATAGTCCACAGTGTACCACAGTCACATTGGAAATATGTGGCTAGCAGCGCGAAGAATCTGACGAGCAGTGCGCTCCTTGCTCGTCAGCCGGTCCCACCGCTTAAACGGCCTCGCAGTCGTCGTGCGGCTGGCACGACGTTGGCGCCGGATATGGTGAGATTCCTACAGGAGGTTCAGCTGAATGTTCACTAGCTGACTCTCCGCAGCCAGCATCTGCATCAGCAAGTAGGGGTTGAGGCTGCCGCGTGATACCTTTGCATTCAGCCGACGATGCCAGCCCTCCACGTCGTTGGACCGAACGGCCCGGTAAAACACCGAACATGAACACGGCGGCCAGACAGCAGACTGGACCCACGTTGTTCGAACGTACGTGCACAGTTGTCGTTGTGCATCTGTCGTTGCCTCGGCAGCGAGCTCGTCGAGTACGTTCGCGATGAGTTTTAGTTTATCATTTTTGCTGCGATAATTCTGAACAGTCAACTCTGCAAAACCACGTCTGGCTTGGTTATATATTCATCTTTATTTACCAAAATATGGTAGCAAAAAATAAAGGATAGCCTATAAAAAAAATTCAGCAAGCTGTAATTAACAAAACATTAACAAAAACATTTGCACAGTACAGTATCCAGAAATCATAGTCGTAAATTTAGCACAGAACGGCCGTATATCCACGCATGCAGATCCTACGTCCACACGTCGCACCATTTCACTAACGGCGCATTTCTAGCGCGGAGTTTGACCCGCGCGCTCACGGCTGAACTGACTTCAATGCTGGCAAGCGAATGTAGGCCTACGTCACCAGGTCTACGCGTACTCTCGTGTTGGTCGGCGGCGATCTCGTCTGTCTCGCTGTCTGTCATCGAATGCTGAATAGCATTTGCAGCCTCTGCTGCTTCGATTGCCAACACGTCACTTTTGCACGGAGGACATGTAAACTGTATTTAGCGCGCATCGCGGACGGCTTGACAGTAAGCCGCCTGACTGACGTCTGCATGACATACTAATCACAGGAAACTCATCATGAGATGAGATAGCGAACGTGAACTCATCAGAAGAAAACTAGATAGCTAGGCGTTTTGTGAAGGGGTGCGTCACTTTGAACGCCAATTGCAGGTAGCTGGGGACGTCGCCAGCAATCGATCTATGGACCGGTGGATAGGGGAATGATATAGCTACAACTTTGCCGCTGGAAGTTTCCACACAAAGAAACTTTGTAGCAGACTTTTACCGAGAGAAGTTGAATTTTACTGGCACAAACAGCGATATCGCGTTTTTGTGCCACCCTTTGGGGGACTTAAGGGTAACGTACACGGTTCATCTATGGTATCAGAAAACTAGAGTCTCTGGGCTATCGTCGCGCGGTCCCTATGCAGACGTGTACTAGTAGATCACGATCTCGAGCCTTGCACTAGGAGTAGGACGGAACTGATCGAGATGCCATTTGGGTGGGTGATGTGAGATCCCCCATATATACGCAAGTTACAGACGACATATGGACAGACGACAAACATCAGAGTTTTGTTCGATCACAGCTGCATAACGGCTGGCTTAACAAAATTGTTAATTGTTCACGAACTCTTGTTGGGTAAAATGGTTCTGACGGAATGAAATTATTCAAACGCAGCATACGGTTATTTAATACGCTTAGTAGTCTATGACAGTCGAATAAAGATATGTTAGTTGATCTAAATTGATAACCTGTTTCATGCCATACTTTTCCATGACTGAATTTCACGTTAAATGTGCGCTATTTTTCGCCTTAGGGCCTATGTATTTTTGTGAACGATCGCCTAAATACACAATGTATTCTGGTAATAAAAAACATTGTAAACTGACCTGACTGACATTTGCGATGACACCACTGATGACAGCCATCGCACTCCAGACCTTGTTGGCGTCACGTACTTCCGCATACGACAAGCCATTGTCGAGGAACACACTGACGATGTGACGCGTCGTACAATCGCTTTTTATCCATTTCTTCTGGCTACTTAATTACCAATACTGCAGTGAGGCTTACAGTGCCTATAGGCCTACGCCAAATAGTGTGTTCAAAGGTGTAAGGCGCGGTCAAGCTATGAGACAAGTAGAGTAGAATAGACGTAGACCGCCTATGGTGGTGGACGTGCATCAAGCCTGTTTCTTTGGGTGTGTGATCGCTGCTCAGCTGTTCGCGTTATATTGTCGAGCACCAAAGACTTAAACGTTAGAAAGTTTGTTTGAAGTACGCCGCTTAGCACGCCACACCAAATGTATGAGGTATAGGCCTACACGTGTGTCTGCATTTTAGCAAGCGGTCGTAGAGTTGAGTAGACGCCTGTTTCTTTGGTGTGTGATCGCTGCTCAGCTATTCGCATTTGCGTTGCGTTGCGTTAGACGTTAATTTTTCTGATTGAAGTGCGCCGATAAACACGCCGTGCCGAACGTATGAAATATGAAATATACATATCTTTATTCGCATAAATGTAGCACACATGTAATAAAAAGACAGGGAAAAACGTACAACATACAGAAAACATGCAGTTTGAATCCGCATGCTATAACGTAATGTGGATGTGGTCGCTTTGTACAACATAATCACTAATCAGTGAACAAAAAAACCTACTCCTTCGGTCTATAATCAGTCAATGTTACGAGGAAATACGTGTCAAGTCATTTTGTTCGTGTGTGTAAGTTGCCTGTGGCGAGTTATGCCGTGTGACGAGTTGACTAATACAATGTGACGAGTTGACCGTGTGACGAGTTGGTCATGTGACGAGTTGACTGGCAGCCTCCCATAACATAGTATAAATCTAGGCTGATGTTATTCGCACTTAGTAAGTGCGAATAGGCACAATGTTATTCGCACTTACGGTCACTTTGGCTATACTCGGCAGAGGGCGACACTTTACGTTACCGATAACAAATCAAACTAAACTGACCCTAACCGTAACCGAGACCAGGCGCACAGCTGCGTTCTGCATCGACTGCAAGTGGCGGAGTAGTCCGTCGCTGATACCTTACAGTAGTGAGTTACAGTATTCCAGGCAACATGAGATGAACGCCTGGACCAGCATCTTAGTGGCATGTACAGACATCGAATGGATTATTGATTGAAGCTGGCATAGCTGGTAGTAGCCGGACTGGCAGATGTCTGTGACATACGCCGTCAGCGACAGCTCGCGGTCGGCGACTACGCCAAGGTCGCGAGCGCCGCTGTCGACCTTGGTGTTGTCACCGACCACGAGCTGTTGCTAGCTTGGGAAAACGTCTCCAAAATAACCTATTTTTTGACAGGTGGAATGCAAAACTTTAACCAACTTGTTTGCCGCTGCTGAAATTTCTGTACGTTTTTGTTCACATGAAGAAACTTTTCATATTTTTCTTTTTGTACATTGTTTTACATACAAAATGACATTTGTTGTGGTATGCATGTGCAGAGAGTTACATGGAGCTTGAGGCTAAAGGTGATCGCACTGACACAACTGAGCATTCACACAATGACAAGCGAAGGCTCTGTGACAAACGGTTTACAACAAAGAAACACTTGAGCAGACGCAGAACATCACATGCTAGAGAAAACTGGTATTCATGCAGTGAGTGCAAGAGACGTTTTTTATATCCAAGTGGCCTGCATTATCATAGAAATACTCATACAGATATATACAAGTGCACAGAATGTGGCAGATGCTGTGGTAGTAGTGCATCCCTGAGAGAACACAGGCGAATTCATTCTGGAGAGAAACCGTTTGAATGTACTGTTTGCGGCAAACTATTTACGCAATCAGGTAACCTTGTTAAGCACAGCAGAGTTCACAGTGGAGAGAAACCATTTGAATGCACTGTTTGTGGCAAACTATTTACTCAGTCATCTTGTCTTGTTGAGCACAGCAGAGTTCACAGTGGAGTGAAACCGTTTGAGTGCACTGTTTGTGGCAAACTATTTGCTCGGTCATCTTATCTTGTTGAGCATGGCAGACTTCACAGTGGAGAGAAATCGTTTGAATGTACTGTTTGTGGCAAACGATTTGCTCATTCATGTAACCTTATTAAGCACAGCAGAGTTCACAGTGGAAGGAAACTGTCTGAATGTACATCACACAGTGAAGGTACTTGGTTCACGTGTGACATTTGTCAGAAGAAATTCAGCCGCAAGATTAACCTTAAGAGACATGTACTTCGACATGAAGTGAAGGAGTGTGCTTCCAGTGAAGGTCCAGCTACTGCATTGAAAGCTCATCAGACTGTACATTCAGATTTTAAACAGTTTTGCTGTGGTTAATGTGGTAGATATTTTAAATACAAAAGTGGTGTTGTACAACACTTTGAGAGATGTACTGATGACAGACTGGGTATTATCAGTCTATTTAATCCACATGTTTCTGAGTGACCACTGTCACGTTCATACACAACTGTGTTAATGGCGATAATACTAGCCATTGTAAGAAAGTGGATTTTGACTTCAACAAAACTGAAACCACTGAAATATTTAAACACTTTGAGAGTTGTTTACAAATAATGAAGTGATGTTGTGTCACTTCATATTTTTCTCAATGTCGCCCAATACTTGTGAACTAGTTGCTTTATGTGTGTTCTACTCAGAAAGACTCATATTTGAAATGGTTGAGTTGGATATTCACTTGTAGTATGTGACTAACAATTTGTATGTGTTGTTGCATGGATTGGTTTTGTGTGAGTTTTCTGATGACTCTATTAATAATAATGATAACAATAAGTGGTCAAAGCTTTTTGACGAAAGGCTGCTTCACATTTTGTGCCATTATTAAGGACTGGATGATACATTTCACTGCATGCCGTTATTGGTGACTGAATGATGACTTTTGCAGCATATGCCACAGCAGAGACTCCCAGTGCTTTTCATTGGGCCGCATAAACCCCCCAAAATGACCCTTTGCCATGTGGGATCTCGACTCAAGTAATGCATAGTATTTTGGGCCCATATGAGTCAACCCCCAATCGGCACTCAAACAGTTCAACCATTTTTCAGGGCTCGTGAAGGTAACAGACAGACCACGCTACTTGTAACTCCATCTATAGCAATAGTGCATATCTTAACTATTGTTGCGAAGAGGCCTAATAATTATATTAATAGTCAGGATGACGTTTCTGGTGCCAGCATCACGGCCAGCCATTGTGAGAGTTTAACTAGTTTGTTTGATAAAGGCAGACTTCAGCGTCCACTGGTTTCCGGCCATCAGACCAAGTGTACCATCCTGGGCTGTGAGTCTCCTGGTAGGCTTCTACCGTCTGCATTCACCATCGCCACTTATCATTACTCAGCCCAAAAGCTGATACTTATTTTACCATCCCAATAAGGGTGGAAGGATGAGCAGATAAGGCAGTGTGGTAAGGATGCATATCCCATGCTCAAGGCTGTATGTCACAGTGGCTGTTATGATGAGCACAACTGATCGTAGTGTGATTCACACCCGAGTCCACTCACTCCACGGTCCTGAAATTTATGCTGTATAGTTCTGTAGTAATATACAATAAGTCATTGCATTTACTAATGACAGTTTATGGGTTTGTAGATAGAGTACAACTGGTATTGTTGGGCCGCTTGACAGCAATAGCTAGGTACGGCCTGTTGCTACTGATGGAGTAGCTGGTCTGTCTGTCTGTTGGACACGTTTGTGAGCCATGCAACAAACGGCTTAGCCGATCGAGATACCGGTTGGGGGGGGGCTGACTTGCATGGGCCAGAGGAGCCAAATATTGGATGGTGGGCAAGATTCCATCATGGGAAGGAGTATTTTTGGAAGGTTGTCCCGTCCGTTGAAAAGCAATGAGAGTCTTATGCGGTGTACGCAGCAAAAGGGATCATTCAGTCGTCAATAACGGCATGACGCGCGCTGCGGTCTTTCGTCAAGATTGTTTGACCGCTTGTTATACTTCTCATTTGTAATGTTTGTTTTACCTAGATGTACTTAGCTGATTTTTTTTCTTGCGACGCTATGCTAGTGCGGTATAATATATTATGCTTTGGCCACTTGTCTTTCTGTCTGTCCGTCTGCCTATCTGGCATGCAAAAGTTCATCCATATGCTGCATTGCACCATACCAAATTTTAAATAATGTGATCGGACTATACTGCAAATATACCAAACTTACCAAAACGTGACCAATTTTGGAATTATTGAAGGATCCTGTACTCATCCCTTCATCAAGCAAGACAAATTTTGCATGCAAGGTTCAGTGTCAGAATTACAAATATGCTAATTTTGGCCCGCATTCACGAGCAGAAGTAAAAGTTAATAATTGTTTGGTTGTGACTGTAAACATCATGTTTAAATGGTATAATAATGATGTAGCAACTAATGTTGAGACTGTCAGTACAAAAATGTATGTTTGTATTTTACTTAGTAAGTAAGCATTCTACTTCAAAATCTCCTTGAAGTTTAAAAAAGTAGGCCTAAATTTGAGTCAGTATGTAGCTTACATATACACTGTATCAAAAAACGACATTGCTTTGGCTTGATTATTTTGCCGCAAATGTTGCTAAGAAAGTAAGAAATCAAACGGTACCGGGTACTTTATTTTTCCACCTCATTTAACTAGACTGCTTCTGTACTACCTATGGAAACAGAAAGCCGACATTGTGAGACAGTGTATATCAGCTGCTAGGCAAGTCAGCTGCTAGTAGACAAGTCTGTTGCATAGTATGCTCTTAATTTGGATTTATTTGCGACCTCAGAAGTTCAGTTTTAACACTTTCTTGGGGTGGGGCGGTGACTATTGGGGGCCGGCCCTGCCTGGGTATTGGCAATTCTAACACTGGCATCAACACTAATTGTAACACCCATGGTCTGCGATCACGTACCATATTTCATCTCGATGAGGATGTGTTTATTATGTCGACCACCTTGAGAGGCGAAAACCCCGGAATTTGGCCTGCTTTCAAATTCAGCGCTGTGCGATGGCGCCAGTTAGCAGCGCAAAGACATATCAACTGATAGTACAAATGTTTGTACATGCCAACGCGTTGCTGGCAAAGTACAACAAAAAATCAGTTTTGTAGACACCAACCGTATGAGTTGGCACGTCGATCGTCTCGGGTGGTGTCAACTTAAGTGGACGGTTAATGTGATAATCTGGTGGATGTCGTCGGTCACCTGTTTATCACGTGTGTCTGTCCGTCTGTCACAAGCTGGTTATGTACCAAAACGGCTGTTCGTATCACGCAAACAACGCATTATAATAGCGCAGGGACTATTTTCTGATACCACAGATCTCGGCGAAATTCCAATGGGGCGCCATAGGGGTGAGGTAGGTAATCGACGATTTTCGACCAGTATCTCGCTATATCTCAAACGGTGCAAAATACGGACATAGTTACTATGAAACGCTTATAGGAACTCGTATGTGCTGTATCGGATGGCGCTATTTCAAGTCACCTCGAGTCAGCCCTAACTACTTCAATGCACCCAATTTTCGATAGTTTTATCGCCTGTCATATCTTCGTAGTGGTTGAAGGTAAAGACTTCAAATAGGTTGATCGTAGCAAGTGCTATCCCATAGATGGCAAACCGTCCCTAAAGGGGCGTGGTCAGGTCAGGTGAACCATTTAAATTTTGGTTGGCACCAGCCATATCTCCGGAACGGCTGAAGATACAGTCGTCAGATTTTGGACACATGTAAGTTATGTCATAGCATAGGAATGAATGGGCGAGGTAAGGGTCGCATGACCCGCTTTAAATTTTGGGACCCCAATGGAACGTGATAAGCTAGAATCGTGAAATTCTGCACATATAGTAGTATACTGTATGAAATCCTGGATCTTGGGGCGTTATCACGGTCACAACCCATTTTCAATTCCGATGCCCGCAGCGGAACGGCGCGTGTCAATGTCAATCGTGGATTTATATAGCGCATAAACGCAAAGCCTCTAATGCGCTGGTGCACTAGTACAAGCGAGAAGCGAGAGTCGCCAAATTTTGTATGCAACAGCATGGTCAGGGTCACGTGACCGTTTTTTTTAATTTTGCCTCAATCACATCTGTGGAATCGGTGTAGCTAGACACTTGAAATTTCGTGTGCTGATTGATACAGAAGATTGGGGCCTACTAGTGCATGCGTGATATATTACCCCTAAAATGGATGTGTTGAGAGTCACGCAACCTCTTTCATTCTGGGGAAATAAGTGATAATATCTCGTTAACGGTGCATTATAGAGTCACAGTTGAATGGCATCATTGTCAATGTCCTTAAATGACCTTGAAGGTCAATTTTGCATACCTCGTAAAACATAGCATGAAATTACTAACACAGCGCGCCGCGCGGTCTCTCTGCGCTAGCTGAGTTTTTAATGTTTAAATGTCGCCCCTGTCGTTCGACAACGGGTGGCATTGACCACGCGGATTGTTGTGTTGACTCCGTCGGTGAAAAGTTACTACGGCTAACAAGTAGCTCAGCTGTCGCCGACAAACCCGCGCGACGCTGCATCACGACAAACGGCAAAATTTTTAAACAGTCACGTGACCATAACCACGCCCTTTTGTTGGTGATATGCCATCCTGTTGCTAGAATTGATATAGCCTACTCGTGTACAAAATTTGACGACTTTAGGTTCAGCCATTCCAGTAATATGATTGTAGCCCAAAATTTTTTAATGGGCCACATGACCACGCCCCTGCCAGGGACAGTTTGTCGTCCGTATAGGCTGTGACTTGCACATTCAACCTTTACTAGCGCCGCGTGGGTAAAAAGGGTGCATGTGGCAAAATTATAACAAAGTTGGATACCACTGGAGTGGTTCAACAAGCCGCAAGTCAGCAGCAGCAGCATGCATGCGTGAAGCATCTGAGGATGCAGAGAACGATAATACCGCAGCCGCACGTGGTGCAAGCAGGGCGTCGACCGCTACTGTCTGTATATACCCACCGACAGGCGTCGGCGACTTTCTATTTTACGGCGCCGCGCAGACGCGCTGCAGCCTGTTGTACAATCGCGTTGGGTCTGTACGGGAAGACGGTGGCTGCAGAGGGGCTGGCGGGAACTTGTTCGCGGCGGTTTGTGAGCAGGTACTGTCGCTATTGCCTCGTAGTTCCGTCTTCTCACCTGCGCCAGGTTTGTGCCGGCGTCAAGTTACGTTATGTAAATCTGTATTCGGCGGAATGGCGAAAACAATCTCGATATAACCATAGATACTAGTATTAATGAAATAAAAGTAAAGTAAAATAAGCAGTGTATAACTATAGCAGTTAGCAGCAACATAGCCTCACCGCTACGGGAAACTCGCATGCTACCTTCCACCCGGCAGAGGTGAGAATCCCGCCTTCACCCAACATCCGAAGTAGGTAATCGATTTAGCGACCCCGAAGCTAGGGATGTAAGGCTGAATTGACCTATGTTACGTGAAAGCGGACCGGCTGGGAATTTAACGTGGCAAAAGTTCGTCAGACAGCGCAACCAGTAGGCTATGCAATTTTAATATAAGAACGGTGTAGCGTATAGGCCTAGTTTGTACAACGTACCTTTAACGTACAGTTATATAACGTACCTTATAACGTGTAGGTGCTTTAAAAATCATGTCCGTCCTCGTAATACTCGGACGAAAATGTACACTGGCCGCGTCGTGTGCTGCCCCTAGGTGAGACACGCTGAGTATGCGCCGCGCGCCCTATTAACGTTAGAAAAAAAACGGGACAGACAGACGGACGGACGCCAGACCGTGACTTTACGCTTACTGTTAGACTCGGTCAGTGTAATAAGGTGTTGCCCTAACGGGACGTAACCGCACTGGCCCGCCGTGCAGTGTCGGCCGCCCACGCGCCCAGCGGCCAGCCCGCCCACCGGGGGCGTTACAGACGACGACAGACGCCAGCCGTCGTTACTGGTCTGGTCTCCCTACAATATTATAGGCGGGCCAGTAATAATGTACGTAACATACGTACATGTACGATCGAGGTATGCCACCACTAATCACATTTCGTGAGTCTAAATTCTGTTTATAATAATTATAGATATTGTCGAAGGACATTTTAGTGCTGAAACTAGAAAGCGGGACAAAGCCCAACGTGTAGCCCGCCCGGCATGCGCAAACGCGGATGTGCATTTCATACTTACTTGCAGACTGGCTATGCTACTGCCATCTAGCGAATGACCTTTAAAAACCAGCGCACAGCGTATTTTAGCCTACGTGCAGTCACCAGCCATGCAAATGCGCCACAAAATCTTAGGGGTTACTGGACCAAAGTTCGCACAATCTGCAGCCGTAGTAATCTTTTCATCGAGGGTGTTAATGCAACAATCCGCGTTGCGATCTGTCCACCTGTTGTCGGATGAGAGGGCGACATTTAAAAAAGAAAGTAGCATCGGTAAAACGTAAGCCCGCCGGCGGCATCGCGATGCCGGGCGGGCTAATAATCGGCGTTCGTGGTGGTGGTATGTCTTCAGCGCCGATTCAACCGGAAGTGGAAATGATTATTGGCAACGACGACGACGACGCCGAGGAGGCATGTCTACAGAAGCTGGACGACATCCTGACGGAGCGGCCACCTGGCGGTCGTCGACGGAACGACGGGCCGGCGGAGATCGTGGATCACGTGTATCTCGGCAGCATGGTCGACGCACTCGACGGGCACCTGCTGCGGCGACTG
>Ga0209780_1003801_pt1 | contig 11409 bp, 7 predicted proteins | sample WorMetexBAHAMAS2_FD_187384 | JGI IMG/M metagenome (GOLD analysis project Ga0209780, IMG submission 187384) | Marine gutless worms symbiont microbial communities from Max Planck institute for Marine Microbiology, Germany - Inanidrilus exumae... | ecosystem: Host-associated > Annelida > Digestive...
AGGGGGAGGATGTATTTTCCGCCCCCGGCGGTTTTATTTCGGGCAAATCTCCGCCCCCGGCGACTTTATTTCGACCAAATCTTCGCCCCTGGGGCGGACTTTTAGGGGGCGGACATATTTCGCCACACCGGCTTGTGACAAGCAGACGGACAGACAGACGGACACACGACGACAGCATATACCGCGCTAGCAGCGTCGCGCGGTAAAAATGGTTCCACTCCGAATATTACTGACAAAAACAGCAAGGAAATGATAAAATGATACCATTCTTTTTGCAGACACTGTACGATTTGTATTCTATATGCCGGTGACTTACGACGTTTCGCTGGTAAGCTCAGCAAGGTCCAGCATCTCAAAGGCCGAGTTTTTGCCAGTCAGCGGCTCATATCGACCAGAAGTGTTGTAGAAGATCTCTGGATGCTCTGATATCGGTGCCTCAGGCTGATCTGCACTAGCTGCAGCGTCGTGTCCACCAGTAGCCATCATAAAATTGCTGTCGTAACTTCACAGAGTTGTCAACCTAACTGTAATGACGTCATTCATTATGTCGTCATCTAGGAGGATAGATGCAAGAAGACGCTAACTCGCATTTTCCTCTTCTGCAAAAAAAAACTGTAAAAACTTTTTCTTTAAAAATTCTTCTGTTTGTTCTGTCTGCTTCTTTCTGTCTGTCCTCTTGCTGTCGCTGTTAGTTAATATTAGTACTCTATTGCTGTCAGACATTGAATTGTTTTATATCAATTTCCGTAAATTCGTCAGAGCACACTCTGACTCATCAGTTTTGAACGGGTTCACTTAGAAACCGTTCTCACGGTGACGACATGAACTAAATTAAACTGAACTGGAGTTACTAGGCACGTGTATCTACCGCTTTTATATTCGCTGAGAATGAAAAATGGAATTATTGGAATATGAACATCCATTCACCATCAAAGAAGCCAGCACTCACAATGAGCGCCATCCACGCCAGCAATGTTTTTGTGCCTCGTGACCTTGAGCTTCGACCTTCTACCCCAAAATAAACTGGGTTGTATCGCTCGCTGTGCCCTCTAAAACTCTCTTTCTCCCTACTTGCTAGACTATGGCGCCGCTACTGATCAACAGTATCAGTGTGGCCAGAATAACTGTAGCGTCGTACTGTGGTGTCGAGCTGCGAAATCTAATTATTCATATTCTGAAACGTGGTATGTTGTATGTGCCAGACATTGTATAAACGTCTGACGATTATTTTTGTACTGCTAGTGTCTGCTATAAGTGAACTTTACTTTATAATTCGTGACGCTGATTATGGGCGGGGTCGTGTTTGTTTTTCTATCTCTGTTATTTCTGTTCTTACGGCCGTATTTTGAACTTCCAACATTCTGCGGTGGCGTCATCCAGTGGCGCAGAGACAAAGTTAAATGCGGCTGGACAATTACTAACGTTCCCATATCCAATGGTGTAAAATCGTTTCAGAATTCAAAAGCGTGACGGACGAAAACGTAGAATCATTTTCACCTCCCGTCCCTGGCAGCGCATGAAGTCAAAGCCCAACCACACTCGGCCTTGTAACAGAATCCCGTACAACTTTCGCCTCTCTGAAACTTTCTCCTACCTTATGAATAATTTCACAGCAAGGGACGATTTTAAATTTGGAGAAAAGCACGCTGGAGGACAAATCTCACAACTTTGGAATTCCACGAAATTGAAACATAGATCGGCTACGGAATTGCCCTTTAATCCTTAAAATTTCGTAATAGGCCTAATCATACAAAAGATATGCCGTACAGTTGATTACAACACGCCAAATTTAATCTCAATTGGTGCATCGTATCGCCTCTGCAGTGCAAAAAAAACCTCAAATTGTTCTCCTGAGTAATATAAATACAGGTATTTACTCAAGCCGATGGCTGTTGCGGGGTAGGGTTTCTACCGGTTCATCTATTTTCCACACAATCATGTCTTTAAAAACAATGCAGCTAGGATCACAAAGCTTAACATTAAAATGTTACACGATGAATCTTGGAAACCATTTATTTTGGGTTCAAAAAGTCAAGGTCACTCATGAATCACAAAAACATTGCCGGCATGGGTCTTTTCACTCATGTGAGTGCTGGCTTCTTCTAGTTGTATTGAAGCGACTACATACAATATTTATTTTTGCAATCTATTTTTACAAATTTGTTTTTGATTTCTTTCTGATCGACGGGTACGTGGGGATGCACATGCTAAAGACAGGATTCATAAAGTGCGCGACTTGACTCTGTGCATTAACTCATTATTATAATTCTGCGTCCAACTCCCAAGTCACAACCGTGTGACTGGGACGTCACACACGTAGGTTAGCTACATGTAAATCATAGTAAAAAACAAGGTGTCGCCCTAACGGGACTTAACCGTACTGGCCCGCCGTGGAGTGCCTGCCGCCCGACCGCCCACGCGCCCGGCAGCGTTACAGACGACGACGACAGACACCAGCGACCGTCACTAGTCTGGCCCCTACACTATATGTAGGCGGGCCAGTAATAAATTTCACTTATTAACAATATTGCTAATAAGTGAAGATGTCTTTCCAAGAGATAGTTGAAACTGTCCGTAAGTGTACTAGAAGTGCGCACAATGAGACAGACATAGTCTGTCACACGTTACTGAAATCAGATGGAGCGTAAATCAAAAGACAGCAAATGATAATATTTAAGTCCCAGCATCAGCTAACAGTTTTTGGTCTGAAATTTAATTTTCACAACCTTTCTGAAATTCAAAAAAGTTGTCACTTTTTCGTATATTTATTAAACCTAGAAGTCGAGAGTTCTTGTTCCATGCATGTAGTTAACCACTGACATAATAAAATTTTACGAAGAGAGTTCTCCGCTGTATCAAGTTTGTTTTCATCTAAATGCTATTATTACCCGAGTTCATATAATGTTCGTATTTCTCAGGTGTCATATTGTCACTAAAAGGTCATACAAAATGTATGCAATGAACATTGAAAACAGTCGGTGGAGTGAGTAAACTTGCATGTCATTCTTGGCTTCACAAAGCAAAATCACCCAATGGCAGATTAATATGCAGTTTTGTGAACAATATGATACTTCAAAAAAATTAAAATAGCTCGTTGCCTTAGACCACTAACATGTTGCATACCTCTGCATGCAAACCATCAGACAAAAAACAACATGCCAAAAAATTTCAACAGTTTTTTGTAATACCACAAAGGAACTCCCAAGTGAAAAACAATAGTTCTTAGTACAATCTGATGATGGGAACATATATAGAACAAATACAAATCAAACACATTGTACAGGGACATCACATTCACAGCCACAAACTGTAACGTGGCCAGTCGTTTCTATGTACAACTACAAACGAAAAATAACGGCGTTAGTGCAGTTGCTACAGTCCATGTTAAAAATGCAGAATTAACTTGTGTGTAATAATAGTCTCACAAGTAACACGCGATAGCTAGCAAAACATACGGACACAGTCTACATCTTCTGGCGGTGGTTCTTTTACTTCAGCGGCTGCGACATTTCAGCACGACAGGTAGGCATACAAGCAACAGTACAGTGCCGAGATATTCTTAGTTGACACGTTCAATCATTTGTCCTGAGAGTTGCTGGACTTGTTCTCAAAGAACCCATCACAATTCGATAATGTCCTCTCCTAAGTTGCCGACGAAACACAGCAGTAAGGTGCAGTAGATGAGGACCATGCAAACACAACAGTCGCAAAGCAACAGGAAACACTGATACATCAGTGTAAGTACGATTGCTCATCGCAGAAACAATCACAAACGAGAAATTAATAGTCAAATGGCATCTGGCAGTAAAACTTGCACATCAGGTTTGACGACACACGTGTCACTGCCAACACAACATACGTGAAGTGCAAGCAATTCACTAAGACTATACTGCAGCACTGTTTCAACAGTGATTTCATTACACGACGAACAAGGACACGCCTTGCTGATAGCTCATTTACTATTGCAGGACCTGCTGCATGGAATGCACTACCGGCTTCTGTTCGAAACACTGACTCACATGCAGCTTTCTGTCGTCGACTTAAAACTTATTTGTTCTCCTTATCGGACTAATTCTTTATGTGTAGCTTAGGCTATATTGTTTAGGCCTACGTTGTTTGGAAGGCGCTGCTGAGCACCGGTTGAGTGGCGCCCTAGCAAACTGATGATGATGATGATGATGATAATATCACTGTGAACAAGAGTAGTCAGACTCAAGACTTATTAATAGGCCAGCCGATTGGTTCGTTAATTACGATTCAATGGTACTTCAATCACAATTTAGGTTAAATTGCAGCTATATGGCTATAATTTATCATACAATTTATATGTATGTGATGACTGATTCACTGAGTTAAGGTTTTATGTCCACCCGACACAACAGAGGTCATTTCGGAGATGTTCTTCCCAGCCAATCTCTTGGCTTAGTACTGAAAAACTGAAACAAACACATGTATCCATAAAACATGTATCCATAACAAAATATACTACAACACAATTAACACAAAAAAACTAAATCCAGGTTTGGTCGCCTCCTATGACCTCCTGGATGGAAATGGAATGGGTCTATTCTGGAAGCAGTAGATAGCTAAGTCAGGAAGTAAACATGTAAGGAAGTAAATAAGTAAGAAAGAAAGCACAAGGAAAGATGAAAGTACAGAAGGAAAAAAAGGGAGGAAAGAAGTGAAGTAAACACACAAACAAAACACTTATATAGTGCCAATCATGGTGCAATACTGCCCCAGAGCCCGTACGGGGCATGTGTGCGATAAAGTCGCCAATATTTTAGCAAGTTTAAAGCATTTGTTGATGTTAGTATGAAAAATGTACTTATGCCATAAATGACTGTAAATTGTACTCAATTAAGCCAACTGATGGTATGTAGTGCATCTCAGAAGCAAAGATTCAGACTCCACAAAGAAATGACGCATGAACAACAGCATCCACAAAGTACATGACTGAAATATTTACAAGACTGTGCATATAACTTAACAACAATTGAGTTATTAATAATTAGCTAACTAATAACGATTTAACTGGCTATCAAAAAACATTTTCATCTGGGAGTTATGTGACCACTTTGCATTTTGACCGTTTGCATATTTGCACCTTAAGAAATATTCTTACTTACTTACTTAATGTCGTGTATTGCTGTACCTCTTTCTGTCTCGCACCTGCGTGGTCCTCTGAGGTTAAATGCAATACAGCAAATGTAATTCAGAATGTACCAGCTGCTCGCAAGTACAGCAGTACACCGTGGTGACGCACTGCACGTCAAAGTCTTAAAGTTTCCATCAACAATGATGGAACGTCGACTGAACTCACATTTAACTCATTTCCTAATAATAACAAAAAAGAATGAATATGTATAGACAAGAAATGAGGAAACGCGCGTGGACAAAACACTGGGTTCAGAGTGGATAGAGATGAAGACGGATCAGTCCTACTGGGCATCAGAGTTCGACGGCGCAGATGACTTGCGATCAGTCGGTTGACATTTCTATACTGCTAGCTAGGTGGTCAGCAGCTCCAAGATGCTGTGACGCAAGGGTCTGCACGTTCGACGTTGCATCACCATGCGGTGCTTCGGAATGCGTCGTCAACCTCCACGGTTTCACACCATTCATCAGCTCGCCCTGAAATATTCACAAGTCAATCTACACACCACCAACCGGTTTGACGTATCAACAGCATTTCTTCTTTATACCAACCCAACTGTTAGAAAGTGTACACCTGTCTACAATCTGTCTCCAGCATTATAAAGTCTACGCTAAAAATTAAGACACCGAATACATTTACACACACAGATATATGGAGTATTTCCCTATTCACAAAGTTTCAACAAAATTTAGTAAAGATGCACGCATCATTTACAGTCATTTCAAAGGCGAATCTAGTTCAGCCAGTAGCCATTCTTTCCCTCCTGACTTACTTTCTCTACCTGTTCCACGGCTATACAAGGTGCAGACCAGAATTGTTTATATGCTCAACATCAACCCATCACGTCTTCCAGCTTGCATCCCGGCGAATTCCACTATCTCCATTATTGTAAGTAAGTAAAATCATTTATAAAACATCATTAGTCACACAAATTGACTGGAGGTGCAATGTTTAATCCAATCAGTATATTTCAGACCACATCAACTTATGCTTCATAGTTACCTGACTGACTGGTTCAAATACTCCTTGAGCTCTGCATTTTCTTTCCTTTCTTTGAAAGTAAGCCCATCTATCCATCTGTCAGTGCTGATTTCATTCTATCTAACGTAACCTCAAGCTCCACTTCTATTGGCCAGTGGTTTCAGAATAAGTTCATCAAATGCAAAAAAAAATAAAATTACGCACAAAAATTTTCTCCAGCTAAATGATGGATAAACTACGTTGGTTAACATTACAGGAAACATCTGCTTGTTCTTATTAATGGGTTACTTGGTGATTTGTGTCCGCTGTACAGTCAAGGTCCACCTGAATCCAATCCAGGAGAAGAAGAAAGTGGCAGGCAGACACTGGCTTCCTGTGCATGTAATGTGAGTCTGTATGCATCGGAATGGACCTAGAGATGGCTGTCTGTAAGAAAGAGCATCCATCAGACAGTCTGTCAATGGTTAAGTCCCACAGGATGCAAACAGGCTCAGATGTGTTGTAGCACTGCAAGTTCATCAAATATTCAATATGAATCCACATCTGCACTAAATGCTGGATAATTCCATCCACATCAAGGCATTTTTCATTAATCTACCGCTGCTAAACGCTCATGCTATAGCTCACCTCAGCAGTGATGTCAATGTCGACATCCATGTCAATTTCATCGACCATTCCCGACGGCCATGGCAGCTCACCTGTCTGCTGGTACATGTGGAACTGTCACATTGCAACACACAGCTCCTCATGTCACTCACGTCATACGTCAAATCAAACCTACACAATACGGTCACTAGCACTCGACAGCCAGAAACATCAGCAGTCAGTCAGTGAATCAACAATGAATGAGGCAAGTACTGACTGAATCCCTAGCAAAGTCCGTGTTTTGATGTCCGTTCATTGCTTTGACACTGTCGGATGGGTTCCAACTGTCCCACAGGTTCTCTTGGCTCAGTCCGACCTCAAGTAACTCAAGTTAGAACAACATCTCAGTCTTCGGGGACAGCAGTATATCCACACATGCCGATGGCATGCCCCATGCGCTCGCCGTCAGTAGAGGGGACTAGCGTCTATCGGCAATACTTGCCACCACACGCCAATTGTGGGCTTCTGGAGGAGCAAAGTTCCCCAAAATGGGAGATTCCCTGCCCAGAATGCCGATGAACCACCATGTAAAATTTGACGCTGCTAGCTTTATCCTGGCCAGAGAAATCCAGAAACGTACAAACACACACACACAAACAAAAACAATAAACGATATATCCACAGCTTGACTATCGGCACGTGTGGTTAAAACAGCTGGTTGTACAAAAATTGACTGTTAGTGTCACATAATATGTCAAACCATGTGTAAATGCTAAGTCCGCATGCAGACATACTGCCAATGTTTATCCACGGTTTTAAGGTGCAATAAAAAGCCAGCATTCAACACATCCTCGACAAGAAAGTACAGAGTGATACATGCCACAGTGGTGATGCAATCGAACGTTTTAATAAAATAGCTCTTTCTTTCTTTATAACGGAAAGAAGGGAAACTGGTAGGTGTGTACGATGTGTACGTGACGTGCGGGGAAGGAGGAGTTAAGTAGGAGTGAACAGCTTGTTAAGTATTTATAGTGCACCCCTTCTAGACATGGCCTACTGTCTGGCTTAGCCCTAACTGGTGTGGTGTGCTGCACCAGCCAGTGGCCAGCCAAGTCTATTTGCTTCAGCCACGTCAGAGCGGCAAACACCTTGATGCTGATAATCAAGGTTTTAGCAACAGTCACAGTTTATAGAGGACATTGTCAAACCCTCTTTTTCCTGCCCGGGATTATCTCCCTGTTCATCACGTGCATAGGAATTATTAGGAATAACTCTTTGGTAGGCGGACGCGTCCAGGCTGAGGTTTGAACCCCGGCTCCATAGCGCATCACATCATGCTCTACTGCACATGGTGACCGAGTGCTTTGACCACTGGGCTACATGGGCAGGTCAATAAAACAGCTCACAAAGAATCAAAGGTCTGAATATGGCGCTAAGCATACAGCAATATCACACAACAGGCTGCAAATATGTATGAAAGCTTCAAACCAGTCAAGGTTGAGATTTTTAAAAATGACATTAAAATTGCAACATTTAAAGCAGTACAACGTTTACTACGTTGACTTTGACCAAAAACAGCAGACAACATAAAACAGTGAAAGCCATATAACATGTGCTAGCACCTGTGGGTTGACTTTAGCGATGCCGTGTACTTTTGCCCAGTTCAGTTCTCGCTGCCTCTGCAACTCTCGTTCCCTGAAACACACGCCACATTCAGTCACGCAAAATGATTACACAACAGCTGCAGCAACACCAACAACTCGTTTAACAGTCAAGACAACCCAGGTAAGCCGGCATCAGAAAGCTATAAAACCTTTATGGATTTTAATGAAGCAAGAGATGATGAGGTGGCACAGTGGCTTCAGCTGAATTCACCATATGTAAGTCATGTGATAATCACGCCAGCATCTCATCACTCAATAGCTTACAGGCCGAAAGCTCTTCCTGACACCCAACCAACATTATCAAAGCACTGAAGGCAAACTTAAAATAAATTAGTCCCTCAACTCCTACGTACTGCCAACTTCAAAGTCACGTGACACAAAAACTAGGAAAAAAATCAGAATTACGGCCCCAATAAGCTTTAGGTATTGTGCCCTAATTTAAGAATCCGTGGTCACTTGCCAGCCCCCATTATAAATGAGGGAAGAGATAGTCTTTGAAAATGACCGAATTTCCGACTTTCAAGATCTCGTGACCTTGACCTTGGATCGGGTCATACTACATACCATCATGCCTTACTTGTCGACCTCTACCTACATACCAAATTTCATTGAAATCGAAGGAACTTTTTGTGGACGGACGGACGTACAGATGGGCGGACGGACATTTGAGACCCACTTTATTAGGTCAACTCGGAGGAGTCGACCTAACAAGTACACCAAAAATATATAAACAAAAATCCACATGTCAAATTTTCCAGTCCGTTGAGCCTTTAATGTGCCATATACGGCAGTAGGCTGACAAAACTTTTAAAACAAGGTGTCGCTCTAACAGGACGTAACCGTACTGGCCCGCCATGCAGTGTCAGCTGTACGACCACCCACATGCACGGCCCGTCCGCCGGCAGCATTACAGATGACGCCAACAGACGACACGGCGCCGACAGACACGAGCGAGCAAAACAATACTGGCCCATTAGGTGGGCCAGTAATAAACATAAAATATAGGAGGAACAAAAAAAATGGTATCGAGCAAACTGGTATCGAGCAAACTCCAACTCAGCATAAACACCACTTGCACTAGTTTGAGCAAATAATTTGTCAAAAATATCCCAGTATACAACGTTAGCTTGCCGCCATAAGCGAGTGTTAAAGTGCCACTAGAGGTGATCTTAGCCTTATGATGAAACACAAACAGACATACACGTGGAAGTAAACACTGAATGTTGCTGATAGTGATAGTGAGATCAACTCACTTCTGCAGCTCCATCTTGAACCGTTGTGTACAGCTATCAAACAGCTTCTGATTCATCTCCATGAACAGTTTCAGAGCGTTGTATATAAGTCCATGTATTGTCCTGCATCACAACAGCCTTCTATCATTGTTCTCATTAAACGAGAGACCACATGAACGATCAACTGGACATTTGTTGCCGAACTTGGACAAATCAGCCAACAACAAATGTTCACCGAGAGCTTCACTCGAGAATGCGAGTAGAATCCAGTTGCTTGCATTGCCTCATAATCACTGTTATTAGTAAACGAACGTTTGGCATGATGCTACCAACTGGAATGGCCCTTCTGTCATACCTGCCTGAACTAACTACTCAAACCTCGAAAAGACACCTTTAAACCTGTGAAAAGTTTCACCGGGATAACAATCTAACATGAACTATTTACTTTTAAGCAACCAAAAACTATACTTCTTTATCGACGTTTTGACCGATCTGAGATCTTCATCACTACTGACTTCCGGTTTCTGATATCAGTAACTTGTCCAATACATAGCTCATAAAAGAGGCAATGTGGATCAGAAAGTGCAGGAACATGAATCGAGACAACGGAAGCTATCAACTCATGTCAGAAGCCGGAAGTCCTGATGAAGACCTCATATCAGAAGTCCAAATGTCGATAAACAAGTATGTTTTTTAAATTGTATAAAAATAAATGGCTTATACCTTAAAACCTATTTATCTACAACTGGCTTTATTTCCACCCAGTGACAGCTTGCACCTACAAACAGGATCTTACATGCCACGTTTTAAATTTCTGAACCTGATATAATGTAATGCAATGCACAGAGTCAAGAAGTCAAAATCAATAAGCATTTGCCAATAAGCAAAAACAGGAAAAAATAAACAGATGGTATAAAAAGGTAACGTTTGGAGGCTCTTATCGCTGTGAAGTCCAAGTTGCTGTAGAAAACTATTTAGCATCACGTACTTGTTCCAGTGCTGTTTTGTGCGATACAATGAAGCGAACATTATCGGCAAAATCTCGGTGACGTTTTCGCTGATCAAACTCAATATGTACTCGTTGTTCCAGAAATACAATGCTCGTTCTGCAACCTGCACCACCAAAGTCAAGCAACGTGTAGCAACGTCGACCTTACTCGCAACAATCTCACCTTCAATTCACTGCTGTGAAACTGGTGCTAAAATGTCTGGCCATGTTGACCAGGCAAAGGTTAACAATATTCATAAAAATAGTACAAAATTAGCACCATACAGAACTGGCGGTCGACTCCTACTTACTGCAAATTTCAAAGTCACGTGACACAAAAACTAAAACAAAAATGTGGCCCGATAAGCTTTAGGTATAGTGCCCTAATTTAAGAATCTGTGGTCATTTGCCGGCCCCATTATAAATGGGGGAGGAGATAGCCTTTGAAATGGCCATATTTCCGACTTTCAAGGGCTCGTGACCTTGACCTTGACCTTGGATCGGGTCATACTACATACCGTCATGCATCACTCATTGACCTCTACCTATATACCAAATTTCATTGAAATCAAAAGAAACGTTTTGTGGAAGGACGGATGTACGGACGGGCGGATGGACATTTGAGAACCACTTTATTAGGTCGACTCGGAGAAGTCGACCTAATAAAAAACTGCTTCAATCAATCAATCAAAACGAATTTATATAGCGCCCTACGTCGCAGGCGAATCAGAGGCGCGTGTTGGACTAGGCTAGGTAGAGTGTTTACGTTCGCTGTACGCACTATCAAACAGTTCAGTCTTT
>Ga0209780_1003802_pt1 | contig 11407 bp, 8 predicted proteins | sample WorMetexBAHAMAS2_FD_187384 | JGI IMG/M metagenome (GOLD analysis project Ga0209780, IMG submission 187384) | Marine gutless worms symbiont microbial communities from Max Planck institute for Marine Microbiology, Germany - Inanidrilus exumae... | ecosystem: Host-associated > Annelida > Digestive...
AAATATTGTTGTTACTAACGCTGTGACATTGCTGTATTTATTATTTATCTAGTTAAGTTTTCTTTTCTATTTTTTCTATTTGATTGCTACCGATTGTTTATCTTCGGTGAATAAAGATTATCAAATCCCCACCAAGCAGGGATTGCATGAAGAACCTTGGCTCCACGGCCTTGTAGATTACATTCAAGGCATCGAACGTGTGTGTGAACATCATCAAGGCATACACCGGCTTAGCCGCGGTCACGTTAATTTGGCCAGCGCTGCCCAAAAGCGCTTACAAAATGAAGAACGAGATCAACGGGTGACCTACCAAGTGGCAACCAGCTGATCATCTGTAAAATGGCTGTTAATATGTGACTTGTATCGGTGTGAGTGAAGATGCTTCGCCACAGTTTAGACTGCGGTGGATAGTTCCATGTTCGGTCCGTTTTGCCAGAGGACGTTCCTGGAATTGATGAAAATCCAGTAATGAGTCGGTCGGGCATGAAGCTTAATATTCATCTTTATTCGCCAAAATAGTAGAAAAATGATAACACAAAACAATATAAAGTGAAAGAAAAATACAAGCAAACAACTTAACTAAGCAGATCAAGATTTGCAAACATTGTACAATTCAATTTATGATATATTCTAATGTAAACCAGTTGATATGAACAATAACTGACAAAGAAATCCGACTCTATGATGCAGCTTTCATACATTGATCATTCAAAAGTGACCGAGTGCTGACATACTGGACTTGCCTAAAAATTTCCTCTGACCATATACTCCACCGTACTCAGCTATTCTAGTGGACGGTCGAGATTCTGATAACAAATGGCAACGAATGAATGACATCGAAGAATCACACACGTTAAGTACACAGCAACTGATTTTGCCGATTACTTATTGAAGGCAAAGTAAAAGGTGAATAAAGTTGTTCAAAACCAACTGCCACGACTGACATCCCAGTTAGTCTACAAATATTACTTTGACTAAGCAGTATGGAAGTTCACATTTTGCTGCATAGACGCCAGTAAACCTCACCGCAGATGACGTAAATTTCGCCAGCCGAGTGGTAGTAGTATATCTTCCTGGGTAGCGAAGAACTGCATAGTCCTCCGAGCGACAGAACGATAGCCATGAGACCGAACGACAGTGTGAACATCAGCAAGGCAATGACGCTGACGTGCCACTCTGTAAACGCATCGCAGATTAGAAAGCCTCGCTTGAGGTCGCACCGACTACTGTAATAACATTTTAACCTACCGAAAAAAATTCACAGCTGCTGTTAATTACTTATTTATATTTCGAAATTCAGGACCGCTTTCTACGCTATTTGTTTTCGGCTCTCACTGGTACGGTCGGCCATTCCGTCAAATTTAATTGTTTCTACGACCTTGACATATAAACTTGACCTACAAGTGCTCCAATAAAAAACAATCCCTTATAAAAACTTCTGTATTTCAGCAATGGCAGTACCGATTTGAGCCAAACTTTCAGACTTTATATGTGAGTATTAATTCACATGCAGTGGCGCAATGGGTAGAGACCGTTGGACTGCGATCAACAGGTCGTGGGTTCAAATTCTACTTGGGGCAAAAGCTACGTAACAACCTTGGGCAAGTTGTTCACACCTATGTGCCTCTGTCACCAAGCAGTATAACTTGGTACCAGCCAAGGGACGGTGATGCACTGTGGCTGGGAAGGTAACCGCAAACCTGGCGGAAAGTAATGGCAGCCTACTGCCGGGTGGATGACTTATAGTCCCTTGCGGGCTAACTGTTTGTACACCGGGATCAGCTCCGGGCCCAACGCTCGGTAACGAGTATGGGAAGCCTTTACCTTTTTTATTCACGCAACACCACAACATATCCTGTAAATTTTATTGAAGCAATTCATGTGGTTCAACGGATACAACAGTTTAAACTATATAAAGTTCACTTTTTCAAGTGAACAGCAGTTGCAGTTACCCATCATATAAACATTAACAAATGTCGATAAAATCGTAGCCTACCCTACTTGTTCACTTAGAAAATATACTTTTAAGTTCAAATAGTTGTAATTTTTAAATCAAACCAAATGTTGTAACGAAATTTGCTGCATGTATGGCCAGAATCCGCGTCTGTGAAACTATAAGTAAAAAATCGCTACAATTGTGTAGATATAGAATTTTTTCTAAAGGATTGTTTTTATTGGCGCACCCTTTAGATAAAACAGAATGCCAAATGTCATTTCGTTAAAAAGTTATTGCCTGGATAAAGACAGACACAAATCAGACCGATTGCTCTATCTGGGCCGCTAAAGTGGTCGTAATGAATGAACCTCTTAGTACCGTCTCCTTTTGTCAGAGTGCAACAAACGTACGAGTGCTCCTATTCGGGGCAATGTTAATAACGTTAGAAAGGCGACGATTTTTCGTCATGCATTAACTGATGAAGTCGCCCGTCGTTCCGCGTAGTTCGCTTTTCTTTTCTTCCGTTCCGAGAAGCCTGGCCGTACAGTTTTGGCTGTAGAGACCATTAATTGGCGCCGGCATGGACGTAGGAATACATTCGTCGTATGCAAGCAAGTGCTGACCGGGATGGTCCAAGTGTCTAATACGATCAATGGAGTGCGCGCAGTCCGGACGCGTCCTTCCCGTATGATGTCGCTGCTGTTGTAATTCCCAACTGAGATACGGACGCTGGCGACCGAGTGATCGCGTGTCCAGGCCACACGGCAACCGGGACGTGACAATGCCGCCCGACGGTGCCCCGTATAGCGCGTCCGTGATGGGACGCCATGGTGCTCGAGGCGCGACTTGGAGCAAGACACTTCGGTACATCGCTTTGAATCGGCAGTCGTTCGCTGGCGAACTTCGGCTAATAGCTTAGCAGTGCTGCGACAATTCGCTGACATTCCTATTATTACTATTCTCTAAGCAGGGCCGTCACCCAGTAGCAACATAGGTGCAATCCCCGAAACCGGTCCGTGATATGCAGTTGTAACATAAAAACAGAAAAAAATTTGCTAAACAAAAATATTTCACAACTCGACAATACTAATGTTTAATAGCAATCTTTTAATTCAACTACGCAGCTCTCACTCGCGGTCGCGCTGAACACTTCAGCACAAATAATCATCCTGTTAGTGATTTACAGTTTCAAATTCAGGTCTGCATTTTAGCCATGGTCTCGCTTCATGACATGTGTCCATAGCCGAACAGGAACATTTTACCATTTGCCGTTACCTAAGACCCTGAGCTTCGAACTTGACCAAAATAAGGTCAACCTTATAATTTTTAACAACTGTCAGCAATTGACCGATTTTAACGATTTTTGGTACGCCTAACATGTGAAATCCTGAGAAAATTTGACATCAAAATCTTATAAATTGCCCACGTCATCTGCTGTCAGCTGTTGCCACTTTACCTTGGGAAATCCTAACAAGTCATTTTCAACATTTTCAACTCGTATGTTTGGTTGCCCAATTTATTCAAAGACATTCGGCGGTTAGACGCTGTGCAACGTCCATTTACAAAAAAACTGGTGGGGTTGCATGCAAGTTACTTATACCAATCGAGCGTCTCGAGTTACTTGGCTTGGAGAGATTAGAGTCGAGACGAATTAGAGCGGATATACTTTTTGCCTACAAACTTTTATTTGGTCTGATTGCCCTGCAGTCCGACTATTTCTTTATACTGTCTGAATCTACATGTACCAAACGCCACCCTTATAAACTGTTTTTACCGCGTTGTTCAACTGATGTCCGCAAGTATGTTTTCTGCCATTGTATCGTAAAAATCTGGAATTAATTACCAATTGACACCGATTTTTCCAGTATTGATTCATTCAAGCACGTAATTGATGGTTTTAACTTTACTGCTTATTGTGACATTTAGTACTAGCTTGTTCTTATTATGCTGATGACATTGTACTTCTCTCTGGTAGTTACTGGATATTTGTGGTAACTATGGCATTGAATGGTACATCAAGTTCAATCCAGGCAACAGCGTTGCTTGTACATTCGGTGGGAAGAGCCCATCAACTGGAAATGTGCAATTTCTCTCAACAGTTAAAGTGGTCAACCCAGGTTAAATATCTTGGATGTCAGTTTAAATGCTATATGTGTGAAATTGACACACAGCCTTTCATTTGCAAATTTTATGGTGCATTTAATAATATATTGCGCGTTACTGGCTCAAAAAGAAATAAAAATGGTGGCTAGCATTTTTATCATGATTTTATTGACTATGTAATGCACGCTCGGTCGATTTTCTCTTCGTATGAACGCGCACTATAAATTTCCGCATGTAATGTAATGTAGTGTAATGTAATGTTCATCTAATCAAATCGTATTGTCTGCCCTCACTTCTCTACAGTTGTGAAATATGGCATGCTCGTTCAGATGATATACATTCTGCTAATATTGCGTTGAATAATTCATTTAGGAAGGTGTTCAATTCTTTTTGGAGAGAGAGTGTAAAGCCGTTACTGATGTATTGCTGGTGCTTACCAGTCTCTGTTTTAATACACCAAAGTCGTTTGTTGTTTTGGAAATGTGCATCTTTAGATAATCCCGTCTTAAGAACACTTGCATTGTGCTGTCGTGATGCTGTAGGCGCTGTGTGTGATTTGTATAAGTTGACTACACACGACCTTGTCGTATTGCCTGTGTATATTGTGAAACAGATTATCTGGGACTGCTTTTCAGAGGAAGGTCCATACCTAGGCTAGGTTAATTTTGTATGCTGTCGGTGTTTGTTTTTTGTCTTACTGATTGTATATTTGATGTGTGTTGTTTTATTGTTTTAACTCTGCCTTGAGCGTACAATAAAGATGAATGAATGAATTATGTTTTGTTCTTTACGTATTCTCATGGCGTTGCATTAGAGGCTTAACTAGCCCTGTAACTGCCAATGAACCGATGGTCGATGCATTGTTTAATTTTGTAACGTTTTAGGCTATTATACGTCGGCTTCATGTACAATACATGAAATGAAATGAAAAACACCGTATAAACGGGTAAGTCTTATAAAGAACGTCTGAAGACAGCAAGCGATGAACTGCGACAGATTGGTTCTAGGTCATAGGTCAAAGATCAAGATCAGAGGAAGAAAATGTCCCTTTTTCGTCTACGGATGCACGTTACGAGGTGACGGTGTATATCTTCCGAATCGTCAGAGGGCAGTACCAACCGTGCAGACAACTCTGTTACTTAGTTAGTGGTTGGTTGGTTGACGAGTTCTTTGTAGGCTACTAAAGTAGTCGGTGCGACCTCCGGTGAGGGCTTTCTAGCGGCAATCGGCAGCCGTGTAGTATCGTATCGGATACGGAAACTCAAAAGCAACATGACAGTCAGCACTATTCTTCGTTTAGCGTGCAGCGTAAAGAAATGATACGAGGAAGATCACGACGCCGGATCCTATACAGAACTGCAATGACTGCATTTGCTTGAAACGGACAGTGCCCCTGGACATTTCCTCTCTCCTACATTAACCCTACCCTGCTCGGTTAGGGTTAGAGTTAGGAGTGGGTTTAGTAGGGTCAGGGTTGGGGTTGATAACTTTGGTTAGTATTAGGGTTACGGTTAAGAGTTAGGGTTAGGTTTATGGTTTGGGTTAGGGGGAAATTCTCGGGAGGAAAAAGTCCAGGGGGAATGTCCGCATTTGTGGATCAAGGAGTGGTTAGGCAAGGAACCAGCGTCGAGTGACGCCGAACAGTGCCGAAAGTATTCACGAGAATGAATCACTTTATATATTCCAATTTAAAAACCAGAATATGCATGGACTTCGCGACGCCCCAGCGTCTATATGTGGATGCCTTCACCACCTCGGCGGACTGCTATGACCATGCCTTTTGATCTCCAGAATGTAATCAGGTCATCATTAGGGGCTTGTGAATATTCTCCGTTAGTATTATCAAAATTGTCCGAGGCATTCGTGAGATATTAACAGTATCTGCCTGGACGAACGGACGAACGAACGCGGTGGACGGACAGCCGGAAAACATAATGCCTTAGCCGATATTGTCCAGTTGTGAAGGCACAAAAAATTCCGCGGAACCTCACAACTCCTGTGGTTGAAAATAACCGTTCCAGTTACATATCGCAATTTTTTCGCTGTGCATATTCAGAAACAGATGTTGGATTCGCCCGCTACTTCATATATATGTGGAGTCCAGCGTCGCGGCTGAAGATGAACGAACGCCAGCTATAGTTGCATACTTTATTACATTACGTCTAGTTCTTGCACTTTCCTTGCTCATTTTGTGGACATAGAGCTCTACGTATGTGTCATAAAATGCAAAATAGTGGCCAATCTCAACGTCTGATCTAGCTGTATGCAGGCAGACTCAAATGAACTCGGAGCTATCGTGTCAGAAGCCAGATACATCGGCGTACATGCAGCCTTCGCTGATTATATTCACGTCAATAATGTCAGCCGGATCTAGCCATTTGTGACAACTCAATTGTGATGGAATGTTTCGATAATCGTTATAAAGCACTGGCCTACGGGCTGAAGCAGACACACACTGACAGGCCATCAGACGGTATTATTTCTATATCAACAAGTAGATCAGCTATATAGCTGACAAAGCCGCGCGACGAGTTGTGTCCCACAAACGGCAAAATTTTAAAAAATCACGTGACCATGACCACGCCCCTTTTGTTGGTGCTATGTAATCCTGTTACTTGAATTGATATAGCCTACCCGTGTACAAAATTTGACGACTTTAGGTTCAGCCGTTCCAGTGATATGACGGAGCCCAAAAATTTTTTACTGGGTCAAATGACCTGACCACGCCCCTATCAGGGACGGTTTGTCGTCCGTAGGCTAAGACTTGGATATTTAACCTCTACATAAAATTTGGAGTATTTGTGATCATCAATTACGAAGATGCATAATAAGGCAACGCAAAATGTAGAAAATGAGGTGGTTTAAGTCGGTAGTGTTTCAACTATACCGACAACGCCATGTGGGTATAGCCAGTCACCTGCATCAGTAACATACTATGCTGGTCAACCTGGTCAGAAGGATATCAACGGCTACGACCGCAGACTGAAGATCATGCAACAGCGAATCAAGTTGGAAGAGCACCTGCTCGTCCAGTGAGGTGTTATAACCGTGATGAACTGGGGCACTACAGCCGTGATGTATGCCCGTATCCAAGACAAAAAAACAGAATCGGAGGTGTAAGTTAGCAACAGCCACCGCCAGTTCAAGTTAGAGGCATTAACAATGACTCCGAACAGCTCCTGCGTATATCAGGGTGGAGACAGCGTCACAGCAACTGTGTCCGCTGGACAGGGACTGTTATGCTACAGATCGACTACCGGAAGGGAATCCATTCGAAGATGTCATCAATAACGGTATCCGCCGCCGATTTCCTGAATAACGGAAAATGCGAGCAAGAATGGTTGTCTTTCTAACACAGCATTTTAAAATTTCTGGGCTTGCTCGCGGACCCTCTGGCAGCCCGCCGTGGACCCCCGGGGGTCCACGGACAACAGTTTGAAAACTCCTGGTAGGCCCTAATGGGCCAGTATTGTTTTGCTCGCTGGCGTCTGTCGTCGTCTGTAACGCTGCCGGCGGACCGGCCACGAAGGGCATTTGGTGGTCTTTATCACTGTGCAAAATATGGCTGGAATCGATGCAGTAGTTTTGATAATATGCACGTTTTTCGATTTCACGAGTTTGGCTTGAAAACGCCTATTCACGCCGCAAAATTGGTTTTTTAGGGGGAAAATAGGGGAAGTGGTGGGGCGATATTGATCCCCAACGAACTCGTTCTGACTTTTGGGGGTTTACGCGTCTGTGTCCAATTTGGTGAAAATCGACGAAGAAATGCGAGATTATGCGACCGTGAGAGTGTCCACAGACGGACAGACACACACGCACAGACGCAAAACGATTTTATTATCTGTCCCATGCTATACGCTATAGCTATGGGGCAGATAACAAACCATATTACCTGTAACCTATTAGCTTATAACTGCACAGCAACAGTGCAACAACACGAACCCAGTAACTGTTGCATTGAGGCACTTTTAGTTGTCGTGGAAGATCTGCACTAGGGTATCTGTTAGATTATGTTATTTTTGTAGCCTTCCAAAACAACTGCCTCAACATTTTCTTGATGCATATTGTTGCGCTGTGCAGATATAATGTGACGCGCATTGAAGGCACTGAAGTGCCTTTCACATTCTGCCGATGAAGCTGGGATACAGTATATACGTCTAGCAATGTCTGACAGCAGAGGAAACTTCTCAGTTCGATGGTTACACTACTGTGACGGTACTAGCCACAGAGTTGAAATACTGATGGGTCGTGGCCCATCAGTGACCCATCTGACCCATCCGATTTTCGTGACCCATTTCACCCATGACCCATTCCCTGCTCTGGTGTCTATCTGTCACACGCCAGTATTGTATGAAAACGGTTAAAGATAGGAGCACGCAAACAACGCCACGTGATAGCCCAGGGAATCTAGTTTTCTGACGCCTAGAGTCGCTGGTGGACTACCTCTCCTCCGGAAATTTGCGCTCAAAGTGACCCAGCCCCTTTCAGACACCACAATTTCGACCAGTATCCGCTCATAGCGCCTGAACCGTGAAAGCTGGCGAAAAAAAGTTCAATTAGCACTAACATAAAGTCGACCACGCGCTTTTAAAAGTCAAGGTACTGAATTCTCAATCTGGCAGCCGGAATCTCTTCAGAGGAGATTGTTGACTCGTCTGAGGTTCCTCGGCGGCGTGAAGTGTCGGCCTGCGTTGAACTTCACAGCTTCCGGTACAGGTGTTGTCTTCAGGCGTTAGTTAATAACACAAACATTTTAGGAGGAAACATGAGTGACAAAACGTTACAATTTTGACAGCAGAACACCTGTCAAATGGTAATTTTATTTTTGTTCAGTTTCTTAAACTTTTCAGTTAGTTAACGGAAAACTATTTTAGTTTCAGTTAACTGATGAATCACTGACTAGCATCGGGCTACCTTCAGTAAATACCTCGATAAGCATATGCTCTGTAGATGCGTTGTGCGTAAAACAATTGCCCAAAGTAATTTGGGAAAAGGCCGCATCGCCGACTTGTCACCCCTCGCGGCTGCGAATGGATTCGTCCGATCGTAACCCCCATCTAACACATGGTTCCTTGGACCCAAATAGGTCAGCCTGCCCCTCAATCGGTTTAGTCGTTTCTGCATGGGCATACCCCTGTAATCAACACACGGACAGACCACGCTACGTGTGACATCTGTCGTTTTCGGCCGAATGCTACGCATGTAATACGGACTAAAAACACGTTGTCGTCTTAACACTACTGGCCCGCCGTGGCGTGCTGCCCCCTGGTGAGTTACGTTGCATATGCGCCGGTGTTACAAACGACAGACGCGTCGCCAGCGACCGTTACTAGTCTGGCCCACCTATACATTGTGTGTAGGCGGGCCAGTAATAACAAAAAGAACCGACTGCGATGAGAACTTTGTTCAGATATTTGACGGTCAGCCGGACAGAGGAAGAGAATCGAACGCATGTACTTACTGGTGTACTCCACCACGGTGCAGTTAAATGTCGTTGAACAGACCTGCCACAGGCCGGATTCGCATTCACCATACGACGAGTGATCTACAACAACACACGACCATCTCCAGCAATTGCAAATAATACACGAAAATATCGGACAAAATAACAGCCATTATCATAAGTATGGTTGCCACCCGTCTCTTTTTTGACGGGACATCCCGTTTTTCATCCATTTTGTCCCGTTAGACTACAGCAAACGGGACGACAAATGTCCCGGTTTTCTGATCTCATGGTGAGGTCGGGTACCGGCGGGTAGCACCGAACTCGACAGTCGTTCACAACGGTCGAATCAGAAACCGAACCGAACATCGCCGAAAACGTCCGACGGAATACTGACCGAAGCAGAGTCGAACGACGATTCGTACTAAACCAAAGTCGTCCGTTAAGAAGCTTCGCGGCACAAGTCTTACATTCGCCACGATTCGCCTGACAGTTCGCCTTCGGATACCGAACCATGGAAACGAACGGCGACTGAAGAAAACCAATCTTCGTGGTAGTAAGGCGAATAAACCAAAGACACCACCCGACTGGGATAGTTCGTCCTCTTCGGATACCGAAAGTCGTGTTCAAACTGAAAGAACGAAGCACCTGATCAAACCGCCGAAATATGACGGAACGAGTTCGTTTGAAACTTTCTTAGTTCAGTTTCAAAATCGTTCGGCATGCAATCGCTGGACCGAAGATGAACTGCTCGTATACCTATACGAGGCAAGTTGGAGAAAGAAGCTGGTTAAGTCGTGTGGGACTATGATGCCGAAGAACTAAATTCGGCCCGCAGGTTGATCAGGGTTCTAAAGAATCGATTCGGTGGAACCGAACAAGCGGACAAATACCGCATTGAGGTTAAGTATCGCAGACGAAAGCCTAGCAAATCTCTCTGAACTCTTAATTCAGACATCTGAAAACTAGTGGCATTAGCTTTTCCGAAGCTCGAGCTCGCGAACTGGTGGCGTGTGACTACTTCATTGATTCGCTGAATGATTCAAATCTAGCCCTCACCTTCAAAGTCCGCGAACAATCACCAAAAGACCTCGATTCGGCCCTTAAATTCGCTGTCGAGCTTGGAGTATGGGCAAACGACGCCGACAGAACTAAACACGAACAGTAGGCCTAAACGAAGGATCAAAGACTGAAAGATTCCCAGCTAGACCAAAAATTTCGCAAAGTAGGCATATGCCGAAGTTCGCCCGTACCCCACTGGGGAAGCTTTCAGCACTATCTCAGAAGCCAGAATCCCTCTCGACCCTTCGGACATGCCTTCAGCCTGTTCCGTTTTTCTGTGAGCAGGAGGTGGCAACCCTAATCACAGGTGGTCAAAAAAATCTGACGAAAGGGCGCATCGCATCATGTGCCGTTATCGAGAATTGCATGATTCCTTCTCCTGCAAACACCGCACCAGTGACTCCCAACGCTTTTCAATTGGCCGGACAACCCCCAAAATTGCCCCTTCCAGTGGAGGGATCTCGACCCCCATATAATACATGGTTACTTCGGCCCACGCGAGTCAGCCCGCCATCCCAACGGCATGTCGATCGGTTCAGCCGTTTTAGCAACATTCACCCGTGTGCCCAACAGACAGATACACAGACAGACAAACCACGCTACGTGTGCCATCTGTCGGAATAGGCCGCATCTATGTGATAAATGCGATATCCCTAATAATATAAATGTAAAAAAAACTGCAGTTTATAAACACACTGTTAACGGCGACGAATCGAAAACCGCAAAAATCATAAAAAGGCAATGCTAACCACACTAACATAGCCTGAATGTCAATGTTAGTGTGATTAACATTGCCTTTTTATGATTTTTGCGGTTTTCGATCCGTCGCCGTTAACAGTGTGTATAAACTGCAGTTTTTT
>Ga0209780_1003803_pt1 | contig 11406 bp, 5 predicted proteins | sample WorMetexBAHAMAS2_FD_187384 | JGI IMG/M metagenome (GOLD analysis project Ga0209780, IMG submission 187384) | Marine gutless worms symbiont microbial communities from Max Planck institute for Marine Microbiology, Germany - Inanidrilus exumae... | ecosystem: Host-associated > Annelida > Digestive...
TTAAATACCTGACAAAAAAACAAACAAAATTCTGCTTGCATCTCAAGCTGCTGTTCCTGTGCGGATCGCGGTCAAAATCTGCCAGGGCCAGCCCCCCAACAATGTGCTCACAGTACTCCAGATTTTATCCTAATCGGTTCATTTTCGGCGGAGTTATAGCCGAACGCGTGAACACCGTTTTTTTGCCCCGTAGAGTGTTTCCATAATTCGCCCGAAGCTATGCTTCGCTTTGTGCGAATAATAAAGACGATTAATCGATAACTTGACCAAACAACTTAACCAAACAAAAATAATTTTGTCTGCGCAGGCTGCGTGGCATGCATGCCCAGCGTGCTATAAGTTCTGCTTGTTCTGCTTACGTTTATTTCTTTTTTTAGCCCCCGCGGCATGCCTGCCCCGCTGGCTATATGTTTTGCTTGCGTTAATTTCTTATTTTATTATTTTGAAGATGACCCTTTGATCCTTTCCTAGCCATGACATTCCGAAATGGATAGCAATATCGCCATTCTGATTTTAAAATGTTCATCTGCGATGATCTGGATATATTGTCTGTAAATTCGGTGAACTTCGGTCCAGTAACTCCGGAGTTTAAATTATCCCATGATCTACTTGACCGATTTTACTAAATGTTCACTGTATGGTAGGTATTTGATCATAGATTAAGGATCTAACCGTCGTTTTCTGATCGCTTAATGGATGTTGCCACTGCAACTAATTTTAGCGTCAAAATTGGCGAAATTGGCCTATTCACCTGCATTCGTCGCCCTGGCATTTGGAAACGAATTGCAATTTCGCACTTCTGATTTTAAACGATTTATCTACGGTGATCTGACTACATCGTGTAAAAATTTGGTGAACGTCGGTCCAATAGCTCCGGAGTTTAAGAGGGTGAAAGGTGTAAACCCCTCGTCGATCAGCAGTTTGGCTACGTTCGCTTAGCTGCTATAGACCTTGCGGGGATCAGTTGCTGAGTTTTCTGGGGCGGTCACTGCTCAGTTTTGTTTCATCTATACGCTAGAGGGCGTCATTTCTATGCCGCGCGGGCTATACGCTAGGCTCTGCCACGCATTTCTAGTTATTGCTGTTATGTTGTGCAGGATTTGACGACGTAGCGGAGTGCTTTATTGAAATTCTTGAACGTCAACTTGAAGGTCTAACTCCAGAGCTTTTTGCTAGTGGCAATTATGTTTCGATGTCAAGCTCAATCTGATGTGCCATAACCGACTTTCTGTTTCCATTTTACACGCCAATCTTCTTGATTGTATTTTAGGTCGCATCATATGCATAGCATACATGCAGGCTATTGCGGCAGATGTCACATGTAGCTTGGTCTGTGTGTCTGTCTGTTGGTCACACTGTTGTACTGTGCAAAAACGGCTAAACCGATCGAGATGCCGCTGACTCTTGTTGGCTCAAGGATGGCTAGATGGGGTCGAGATGCCCCACAGGAATTGGCTATTTTTGTGGGTTGTCCGGCCCATTGAAAAGCATTGGGAGTCTCTGCTACGGTGTACGCAGCAAAAGCGATCATTCAATCGTTAATAATGGCACGATGTGCGATGCGGCCTTTTGTCAAAAGTCTGTGACCACTTGTTGTTTTCGTTGTTGCCAGAGGACAAAATATCGCAACATTGGCGTATAGATATTGAGAAACTTATTTGAATATTAAAAAACGCATGCATAGGATATCTTTATTTTAGCCACTTGTCTATATAGCTTGTACGTACTGCAATAAACTACGTTAGTTATTTTCGTTATTAGGTGTAGTTTGTAATTTTGTATTCTGTAGTTTGTACATTCTGTGGAGGCTGCGTCTGCTATAACGCCATAACTTAAACTTACCAAGCACTGACTACAATGTAGATGTCCAACTGGGCATTAAGGTCCCGGCCGCCCAAGTTTCTACGCATTTTCTATACAGGTCTAGTGAGGATGGGCCTTTTCTTTGCACTTTATTGTTCATTTTTCTGCGTAGATACTGAAAAGAAATCGTCCACAATGTCCTAAAAATGCCCCCTGAGATTCTTATTCGCTGTAGTATTATTGTAGTCCAATATGGGCCGCTCCACGCCACCCCTGACACAAAGCAAGAACCATTAGCTTTCACAGAGATAGCCTCGCTATCGGTTTCGTAATTATGAGCTGCTCATCTGATGGCATTGCCTGTTTTGGCCAACAAGCAAAAATTACCAATATACCAGCAGATTCGAAATTCCGAATGCATATCTAACAGAATACCACATCACCGTAATCGAGACTAAAGCTACGTTCACACCGGATGCGGTGCGTTGCGTTGCGTTGCGATGCCGCGCGGCGCCGCATGTAGTCTCCCTAAGTGTCAATTATCCCGTCTCCAGCAGATCCAGAACTCTCTTGCTCGTACTGTCGTCAAAGCTCCAAAGTCCTGCCATTATCACTCCCATCCTACGCTCTCTCCACTGGATCATCGAGTCCAAGCTCCTCTCACTTAGGCCTACCTACAAACTTCTCACAATTACCCAACCTGCCCCAAACCCCTCCACAGTAACCCGACCTCCGTTCTCGATCGGCGCTTTTGGCCTCAAGCTTCTGCTGCCTGATCCACGCGCAGTGACGGTCAAGTGCTGCAAACGAAATCGAATCGAGTGTCCGTTGTTACGATCGCACTCGTTGTTTACGGTTCGGCTGGTGTTCTGGCATTAATATTTCACGAGATAGTGTCAAATACGTTGTTGGTGTGGTGTGATGATCCATTTAATTATCACTTTGCTAGAAGCTTTTGCTAAGTTTGGCGATGAAAGACTTTGATAACGGGTCAGACTCTAGCAAAGTTATAGGCAAGTGGCGCCTTTTTCCGGATAACGATGTAGCCTATTTATGTACATAACCGAACAACCATCTGATACGCAGGACAGTGCTGTACAATTGAATAGAACACACAGAACCAACTACACTGTGTCTAAAAACAAACAATACACTTGACGTTTGATTATAACTTCGGCAAATTCTAATTCCAACTAATAGCCAACAAACCGAAACAACGAACGCATACGTGAACATGTGGTTAAATTATATGACGTAAATACTTATAAATTCCTTCGCTGTCCATCATCTATTTTTCTGTCCCCAGCCACGGTTTGAATCTATGACCTCCAGGCTCCTGCTAACCAATCCAACGCGTAATTTACTGGCATTCGGTTACTGAAACCCCAATCACTGACGACTAGGGATGCGCCTATCGTTTAATTTAGTAAACGTGTACACGAAACCTGTAACCGTTTACGAAACGATTGCATGCAATATGTTATTAACAAAACTCAGATGGTTCTCCGTCACGATAACAGCATTATAGTAGGCCTAAGTGACGGCCAACAGCCGCCTCCTGTAACGTCAGCTCGCCAACCGAATACCGCTTAATTATGCATTAAGTTGCCAAAATATCGCGTTGTGCTATTGATTGTTTTAGTCGATTCGTAATTAACACCGAATTTTGTCACTGCCGCCATATTCATTTACGCTATTGCTTAATTTTATAAACGTTTACACGATGTGTACACGCCCGCATCCCTAACTATCAGTGGCGTCGCCAGGATTTGGTGCCCGGAGGGGCACATGCAAAAGTTACTGTTTTTTACAGGATGCAACTGTCGACATGTAGTCGCTGTCAGACTTTGTACAGGTCAAAGTGCACTGAAAAAAATTAAATTGTTGTATGTCGAGGGGGCACGTGCCCCAGTGCCCCATAGCTGGCGACGCCAATGCTAACGATGACGTAACTGTTCGACTTTTAGCAGTCATTTAAAGGGACATTCTTCGCCTCCGACGTCAGTGGTTGTAGTCGAGCAGCACGTCCACGCGTAACTTGTTTATACTGAACAAGGCAAAGCCCTCGCACAGTCTACTGTCTCTACTGCTCCTGATGAGGAGTCTGCTTAGCGGAAACGGAAGCGAACACGGTGACGTCATTAGGCCTCGGGTTAAGGCGCCGCAGCCGCTGCAGTCGCCTATAGCTATGACCAGAGGAGTAAAATGAGCCGCGAGAAGGAAAGTGGATCAAAGCTTATATATAGAAATGTTTTCGACAGCCGTTTAAATTGTTCATTATTATTATTATTATTATTATTAATGTTATTTATAAAGCACAAGTTCGGCAGTCCATCAAACGTGCTAAATCGACAGTTCTCATAGTCAGTTAAGCAGAAATGTCTTTAGGCGCTTCCTAAAGATATGTCCGTGTAGCGTAGTTCAGCCGGTAGACTGTTCCAGACAGCAGGGTCGTTGACAGCGAAACTTCGGTCACGGAAGGCGGTCTTTGTGCATGGAACGTTCAGATCTAAGAGGCCAAACGAACCAAGATGTCGGTACACAAAGTGCCGCCAGGTATGATTGAGCTAGGCCATGTAGGCACTTGTAACCAGAACAGCAGTCTTGTATGTAATTTTTTGCCTGACTCGTAGCCAGTGCAATCACGTAATACTGGTGTCATGCGTCCAGATTGGTTGCTGACACCAGTGAGCAAGCTGTTGTAATAGTTTAGTCGACAACTGACGAGGACACGTACTGGTGTTGTCGTCGCTTCCGGAGTCAGAGCTTGCAAGATCGATCACAGTTGATGTGAGTGGAAGAAGCAGCACCGACTAAGTGCAGCTGCTTGGTATACCATGGTAAGTTGACTATCCAGCAGAACGCCAAGGTCGACTAACAACCGGCGAAAACTGAATGGTGGCGTTTGACAACGTCAATGCCTGTTCAGTTAATTCTTGCGAGCTGCCGTCGTGTACCCAGCCAGATGACCTGCGTCTTCTCCTCATTCATCTTTAGGTAGTTGCTGGCCATCCACTCCCGGATTCGTGAAATGCATCTGGTGAAACATTCAATTGCGTCCAGTTGATCAGTGGCTGGGCTGCTGATGTAGACATGCGTGTCGTCGGCAATACGCATGCATGTCCCATATGAATCCGCATCCAGCGATATGACATCGAAGAGCTCATCTGTATACAGCGGGAACAAAAGAGGGCCTAAAACAGACTCTTGCAAAACGCCGTACAACTGCTTCAGTAATAATAATAACAATATGTCGCCCTAACGGGACGTAACGGTACTGGCCCGCCGTGCACGGTGCAGTGTCGACCGCCTGACCGCCCACGTGTCAGTCGGCCGGCCCGCCCGCCCGCCGGCAGCGTTACAAACGACGACAGATGCAGACAGACGACGACGACAGACGCCGGCGACAGTTACTGGTCTGGCCCTCTACATTATGACATTGTGTAAGCGGGCCAGTAATAAAGATTTATTGAACAGTTGAACAAACCGCAACTGTGTACATTGGAATGAGAAATATACAGAAAACGATAGTCATTGTGACAACACATCAATAAATATCCGAAAACAACTGTCTTATTATAAAGTTCCGATCATCTGTTTTAGTTAATAGTGAGAAGTTATGCCGTCGAGGGCGCAGATTATGTTAATGGTAGTTGGGTTCAGGTCTTCAGGAAGAAACCGGTAGAGAGCATGATGACATCTGTTTCGTGTCATTCTGCTAAACAGAGTTTCATCGGCATCTTCTGCGAGTTGGGTAGGAGTTGGATCAGCGGCGCCGTATAACTGTAGACAAACATCGCGACGGACAAAAGCTTCAATGCGATGTTTGTCAGAAGCTGTGGCAAATCCACACCAAGCTCATGAAGCATTGAGTAGCTTGGCCATTACAACCGATCTGTAAGTGTCTTTTAACGCTGCATCATTCAAGCCGTGGAAACCAAGAACTTTGAGAACATAGTTTGACTGCATTTACCAATGACGTCACGGACGTGCTCCCTAACGAATATTGTGTTTGGTTATTGTGACACCAGGTATTTTTATTTGTGACTCATGCTGGATGTCAGTTAACGTCGGTGGATCTGGAATCTGTTGTTTGCGCTTTATGTCTCCGAAGATAATCTCCACTGACTTTGCTGTGTTCAGTTTAAAGTTGTTTTCCGGGTCCACTCTGCTATATATGGTTAAGCTCGGTTACCCTGGACTGAACGATGCTGGTAGAAATTACCAAATAGGTATCGTCAGCGTACTTATACATCAAGTTACCGGGCGTAACAACTAGTACACAGGTCCGACGCATTTATGTCGTACGAAACAGGAACAATAGCAGAGCCATGAATAATGCTTGCTGAGACTTGGAGTATCTGAGATATTGATGTTCCATATTTGGTGCAGTGCTCGTGATGTTGAAAGTAATCAACCAACCAGTTATATATAGCGTCAGGTATATTTAGCAAGGCCATCTTGCTTAGCAAGGTATCGTGACTAACAGTGTCGAAGGCTTTGCTAAAATCGAGAGCAATTGAGCAAACGAATGAGTTAGTTGTAAGAAGATCGGTATATAATTGTCTGCATCAAAGCAATTAGAGCAGCAGTAGTAGACCCTGTTGGGCGAAACGCAAACTGGTCACCAAAGGAAAGTGGTGTCAATTGAAGGGTTTAGAATAGCGGGATATAAAAACTCCCTGACGACTATTCTTTCTAATGTTCTACTAAGGACTGATGTAATGGAGATTGGTTTATAGTCAGCTGTGATTGAGAGGTGTAGCAGTCTTTGGCACCGGCCTTATGGAGGCCTGCTTCCACTGATGGGGAACCACTGACGTAGCCAATGATTTACTGAACAGATAAGCAAGTGGTTCGCAGAAGACTTGAGAGCCCAGACGGAGGAACAATGCTGACAAATTGTCGAGGATTCGGAATAACCGCCACTCTGTGATGATTTCGGTGTCTGGGTGTGAAACTGAGTTTAGACGGTGGCTGCTGCTGGTATGTAGAGTCTGTTTAAATGTCGGCATAGTGACGGTGAGTGACTCTGCAGTGACGGACAGTCGGTCATCGCTGTGAGCGGCCGAGTTAAAAAGACGCTATCCACTTAAGGGCTGTTCCACGGATACCAAATCTGTCGCGTAGCCAGTTGAGCAGGATGTCGTGGTCTACACAGTCAAATGCTGCCCTGAGATCGAGTAGTCCCGGCAGTATTACCTGCTAGCGGTCCATTGAACTGTAAATGTCAGTCAGAACTTTGAACAGTGCTGTCTCAGTACCATGGTGACGACGGTATGCTGACTGCAGCTGCGGCATCAAATCGTGTGTGTTAGCAAGCTAATGACCTGTCACAGGGACGACGACTGAACATTGATCGCGTGTTATTTTCGGTATTGTTACTGTAAATATTTTTCGTCAGTGGCCCACATGATGCTAAATCTACTGAACAAATATTTCTAGTAATTGTTTCGAATGGCTCAATCTTGCATAACAGTTCTTTTCACCCATAGTTCCGGAGCATGACGATTTTTTTTGCGTACAAACATTTTACAAGGTAATAATAATAATGAGTACATTTATAAAGCGCAAAATAAATAGTCCTCAGATGCGCTATATAACTCGGACGACGAAACAAGCAAGCTTTCAGGTGTCTGGCAAACGTCGCCGCAGACAGTGACGAGACTCGCAGATCTACAGGTAGCGAGCTTCAGATGACAGCGAGGAGATCGCGAAATCTCTGGCGCCAATAACAGTTCGTGTGGCAAACGACCAGCTTCCGGGTGTCTGCCGATCTCAAGTGCCGTCTGCTGGCCACAGAAGAGACCAGTACACAGTCGTCAGCCAGATACGGTGGCGCCAACCCATGGAGACACTTGTAGACGATCATCGTCAGCTTGAACCTAATGCGTTGGCGGACGGGCAGCCAGTGAAGTCCGGGGTGATATGGTCGAACTTCCTTGATCCCGCCACCACTCGTGTGGCCGCGTTCTGAATGACCTGTAACTTCTGCAGCAGCTCGTCGCTGACACCGTGCAGCAGGCTGTTGCAGTAGTCGAGACGGCTGCTGACGAACGCGTGCACGAGTGTCTTCGCGGATTCCTCGTTCAGCGATGAAGGTAGTGTAGAGTCATGGTTGAGTATGGATAGGATCTTTAATTACAGTATTGCCATTTTGCCATCAGCGTGTCTGTCTGTCTGTCCGCTCGCATGTCTCAAAAAATCATACGTCCAAACTTCACAAAGTTTTCTGTAGGGGCATGCATGTTACCTGTTGCCGTGGCACAGTCCAACTCTGACGACAATGCAATATTATGTACTTTCGTTTTTGTGGATAACGTCATGATTTCACATAATGGACCATAAAGGCACATCAGCAGCAGGAAGATAGCGTAACAGCCTAGCGAGGCGTGCTGGACGCGTGGCTGGCTGTGTGCCTGGTGGCGCGCGTTGGCGGGCCCGGGTCGCTGGGTGAACCAGGGACAAAGTGTGTTATCTCCGATTGCCTTATTAAAATTTTACTACTAATTCACTGTCAGTCTACCAGTCAAAGGATTTTGAAAACCGATCAGCATTACATTTTAGCGAAGTTAGGGACAAACGTAGGCCTATAGTGGCCCTTTTTCCGGACATGGTGTAGATAGGCTATGCATGGTTTGAAAAGAGGCGGCAGCCTGATGCAGAGCTTTCCAACTCGAAAACTTTAAAATTTTTATAACAGTTCTGTTGATATTGATCCATAAAACTAGAAGCTGTAGAATAATCATTCAAGCGTTAGCGTTACGTACAATGAGAAACACATCTGCAAAACGCATTTGCACGATTTGAGAAATTTTGGGAGAAAAGTGCGTGGAATTACTTGCGTTAATTGCGCCGTGCTGGCTACAGGCCGGTGGCTGCTGGCGACGGTGGTCGACCATGGAGCTATACTGTGGTCGACCATGGTCACAAAATGGTTGTAACAATCCATCTCGTTACCGTACGTCAGTAACGCCACACGCAGGCCGTGCCTGCAGCTGCAGCCGTAGTATCCGCGGCGTACGCAGCATCCTCGTAATTGAGGTCAGTCACACTGCGGCGCATAACGCATCGACAGGTGTTCAACAGTCGCTGCGACGTTTAATCAAGGTAAAACGATCGATCAACGCCGACTATCACATTTAGAACAGGTAAGTACAGAATGCGATTTGTCGGAAAAAAAAGATTTAACATGAAGATAAGGGTGACGACTGTAGTATTCAATTGATCGATTTGCTCGATGCGAATGAATAACCAGCCAAAATAAGTGCCAGTTTAGCTCAGCACTGTATCTCATTGTTTTCACTATCTGCGTCTTTGTACTTGTTATGAATAAACCATTGTCTGCAGAGTTGTCACGGTCGAAATCGCACGAGGTCTGGCAACCATCAGGTTCGGAATAGGCGTGTTAACTATTATCAACAGTCCAGTTTCACGCATATTCTGCTTGAAATATTGTTGTATTTTTCGGCGGTGGTCTTTCAGCGGCGCGCAGCGATTTACTGCTATTGAATTCAGCTAATACAACGCAGGCTGCTAGTACTCTCGCATTACTATAGGCCTAGTTACAATTACTATAGAACATTAACAGAAAACTTCATGCTAGGACAGTGGCGAATCCAACGAGGGGAGGGGAGGGGAGGACATTCAGATTTTACAAAATTCGATTTCGGCCGGCTTCGCCCCGGACTCCGCCGTGGGAGCTTACGACGCTACCCATGCCCCTTAGTGGGCTGTGGAGGAGATACTCCCTTCTTATTCCCCACCCCTCGTCGCTCTCGATGCCAAAGGCGTCGAGGCTCGGCGCCTTGGACATCGAGAAACGGACACTAGAGTTGCCCCCTAAACCCAATTTCTGGATCCGCCCCTGCGCTAGGAATCAAACCCCCGCGGTCAGCGTTGTCATTGAGGCCGAAAAATTACGTCGTCAGTATGTTGAAACCAAGCAAGATAGATTCGTGGTTATTAGTTATTACTGAACGTGAATGGGAAGTCATAGGCTGCCTAGCATTTGTCGTGGTCGCCGGTACCGCTTAATCACCGGAAAGGACTGAAACGGACATCTGCGCGGGGGCCTATCGTTTCGCTGCCATCGGGGCGATACCGCTTGTTTTGCTGGGTGTTTGCTTGTTGTATGTCGTGTTGGCAAACGAATCTGATTTGATTTGATTGATTTGATTTCGTCTCGAATTATTAGTTATAAGACGATAACAACGACATTTTCAATGATTGCAGCGTTGGTGTATCCGCGGCTTCGCTCGACGATAGACTTTACACTACGATGTGACTAGCGGTGTCTACAAGTTTTCAACACAATGGATACGATGTTTTCTACTCGTAACTGGAAAATTTGATGTTCCATTAAACCTCTCGTCCTTCAGTCTAACTGGCGCGCTGTGTGATGACGTCATGAAGGTGGTACCTCAACCATGATCACTCATTACGTCATCTGGGTTTTCGGCGTCGCAAGTAAGTAACAAATGTTTTTGTTGCCTTTGTTCGTTAGATTAAAAGTATTTCGGGCTGCAGTTGTCGGTCGAATGATTTCGTACTATTATTCGTTATATAATAACCGCGTAAATAAGTACGTAAGTAAGTAAGCGCCTAAAAGCAACAGTCACTAGGCGCTGGTGCCTCGAACAACACAATACGTCTTCAGCTTCCGGTAGAAACTGTCGAGTGACAAATCAAGCTGACGGACTTGTGTATAGGCAGACTGTTCTAAATTCTTGGCCCGGCAACAGAAAATGCACGATCGCCGAGACGTGAACTGGTGCTCGTATGTGCACTTGAAACTGTCCGACGACCGAAGATGATGACGATGACCGGGGGCGGCAGCGAGCTGACAATCGTCTGACAAATATTGTATTCAATTGTCGTGCGTGCGCAATAAAGCAACTTAATTCGAGTTAAATGACGTTATGCATGCTGGAAAATAAGGCCTACTCTCAACCAATATTAGGTCCATATATTGTTGTATCGTCAGCGAGGTGCTTACTGCCAATCATACAATGCATTTTCGTATTGACAGCATGATATATACACGAAGCAGACACTCCTAGAAGTGTGTTTCACTTGACATAAGCTTGGCAGAGTCAGGCGACCACCATTGCTTGGACCAAGCCATCAGATGTAAGCTGAAAGACTAAACTGACAATCGATATTTTAATGACGGGGCTTTTCTCTGTAGAAGTCACCGTTCATTTGGAAGTCCAGTCATCTGCCGACCGCCCGTCTTTTCCGTAACTCAAGAAAGTGAAGCGATAGAAAGTTCTAGGAAAGTTTTACGTTTAGCCGTTTTGGTAGAACTTCGACTTGTAATGGAGGGACAGACGGACGGACACACAACCACAGCTTATACCGCGCTAGCAGTAGCACAGCGTCGCGCGGTAAAAATCAGCGACCGTGTGAAAGAAGACCGTGATATTTCCGTTAGTCGGCGACAGATGGAGCGAAGTTTGGTCGGCTCCAGCTGCGTACGTGATTGCAGTCGGCGAGGACGCCAACTCATCACCAACACTCGGCGCACCGCGGCTTTTCATCGGCTCGTTTCTGCATGCGCGATGCTCGACGAATATCAACTTCCGGTTCTGGCTGCAGTCG
>Ga0209780_1003804_pt1 | contig 11405 bp, 10 predicted proteins | sample WorMetexBAHAMAS2_FD_187384 | JGI IMG/M metagenome (GOLD analysis project Ga0209780, IMG submission 187384) | Marine gutless worms symbiont microbial communities from Max Planck institute for Marine Microbiology, Germany - Inanidrilus exumae... | ecosystem: Host-associated > Annelida > Digestive...
GTACATAAAAGCTATAGCAATCTATTACAGTTCAAGTGAAATTTTACTGATATAAAAGTGAAACAAAATTTCAGTCAACAGCTGTGCTGACAAAAATGTTTTATTATTTCAGTTTTGTTTCAGCGTCTGCACATGTGAAATAAGCTGTTTTAGTTACTGCATTCCAGGAGGCATGGTGTCACGTGACTCAATAGTCAATGGTGATTGGATGCGTGCGGCTGAGTGATGTAAAGCCTTATCGATACGATACATAGTTCGGCAAATCGCAAAAAAAAGTTTGGGGTGAGCTTCCTGTATGGAGAGTACAGCCCAGAGGAAAGATTTTAGGTGATTCTAAAGTTATTAGTTATTACCGCCTCACCGATTGACGTTCTTGTGTTCAAATGTCGTAAAATTTGTCCCCCCTTTCCACATTTTCTCCACACTTGTCCATTCACTTCCTCATCTTTTGCACTTTTTTTACTTTTTCCCTTTTTTCTTTTCTCATTTGCTTTACCTATTTTCTTCTTTTGTCCATCCCTTCCCTTTCTGCCAGAATCGTCCCACTCTGTTTCCAGGCCGGAGGTCGTAGGAGGTGACCGAACCTGGGTTTAGTTTGTTTTGTTCGTTTTATGATATGTGTATTGCTTAGTTAAGATTTACCTAATGTTTTGTTGTATTTGGTTTAGTTTAGTCTTGTATTGCGATAGTTGTCTTCCACTGTTGTAGGCTCTAGTGTAATAATTTAAATGAGCCTCTCAATCCCTTTCCCTTTTGGGTGGCTGCTGAAAAAAGCGGCCAGTGTTGATGTTAATATATCGCTGGCCTTCCTTCACTGGGTAGGGATAGCTCTCCACCCCTGACCTTTTGTCTCAGATATAGCCATATTTGTGCTGGGAGGGACGTTAAACTCCAACTAACTAACTAACTAACTCTAGATTTCATCCAAATCGGTTCACTTTCGGCGGAGTTATAGCCAAATGCGTCAACACCATTCTTTTGCCCCATGGAGTATTTCCAATATTCGCCTTCAGGCAAATAATAAACAATAAAGACATTTGTTAGGTGGAGCAATGGGTACAGCACTGGACTTGCGATCCACAGGTGGTGGGTTGAAATCCTATTCAAGGCAAACTGCATAAAAACACTGGGCAAGGTGTTGACACCTATGTGCCTCTGTCAGTGTCACCTAGCAATATAACTTGGTACCGGCCAAGGGGTGGTGATGTTCTGCAGCTGGGAAGGTTAGGCTTAGTACTAAAAAAATGGCCTGGCGGAAAGTAATAGCAGCCTGGCGGAAATGTCCTGGCGGAAAGTAATAGCAGCCCACCGCCGTGTGAATGACTTACAGTCACCTGCGGGCTGACTGACTGTACACTGGGATCAGCTATGGGCCCAATGCTCGGAAACGAGTATGGGAAGCCTTTCCTTGGTTAACCAAACGACTGGCTCTTAGCAAACAACTCAGCACATCGAGTTGTAAATGATGAAGCAAAACAACAACTGAAAGCTGCAAGAATGTGAAAACAACAGTTTAGCAGAATGTTGTGTACCAGCAGTTTGCAAACAGACCTTGAAGACTTTGACTTGGCAATAAGCACAGTGCATCAAGATAGGAATATGATCAGTTGCTGCTGATGCGGAATGTGTGTACGTCTCAACTTGTATCCTGAACGGCACGCCCTTCTCTCCGCCGTGCTTCTTTGCTGTGAATTCAGTGCTGATGCAGTGAATTTTGACGGCAACTTTTGTTTCTACCTGTGGTCGAGGATCCCAGACAAACTCAACACAGTTCAACTGATGCGGGTCGATCTTCACATCAAGCAAGCCACGGCACAGCGGGATATCTACACATCATTGCAACATACACCATCAAGGTGCTATCTAACACGTCAATTTTACCAGGTATGGCAAAAACCGATTTGGATGATTTGTTACAGCTGCAGTAAAAACGAGCTACTTAACAAAGCAAACTCAAGGAGTCGAGTCGGAAAGGGAGGGTGGAAGGGGGAGGTCAAAACTTCGAAAGTGACCGGCAAACTGTGCGAAGGGCCTCTCTCCTTTCGTGTAACTCGACCACCCGCAGAGCACACATTCTGCACACTGCGTGCCTCGCAACTGACCAACTCGTCACTCGCCAGTCCCTGAATTTACAGCGTTGTTACTGGCCTACCTACACATAGTGCAGGAGGGCCAGACTAGTAACGGTTGCAGGCGTCTGTCTTCTGTCGGCGTCGTCTGTAACGCAGCGCATATGCAACGCAACTCAGCGGCACCACGCGGCGGGCCAGTCGTGTTGCGTCCCGTTAGAGCAACACCTTGTTATAACAAGCATGTCCCGTTGTTTCGCTGCACTCTGCCAGCTACGTCACCTTCGTCATTATGCCACCGACGACTGCTACCGTTCCCTGGTGGTGTCGCTTGTGCACTCAAGACTCGGCAATTTTGTCCTGGGCGGGCTTCCAGCCTCTCTGCAGGGGCACCTCCAGTCTGCTCTCAACGCCGCGGCTCATATGGTGTTACCACTACATCGTTACGACCATGTCACAGACGCCCTTGTAACTCTACAGTGGCTGTGTCTAATACAGCGTGTGGACTTCAAGGTGGCTGTCATGGCGTTCCGCGTGCTGCACAGTCTCGCGCCATGATATCTGAATCAGTTGGTTCGTGTCGCTGACTTGCCTGGCCATCGCCGACTGCGATCGTCATCGTCGCTCCAACTGCTTGTGCCACCATTCCGGCTGACAACTGTCGGTTGACGTACATTTCTAGTCACTGCATCACTACTATGTAACTCATTGCCACCTGACATCCAATCATCTCCTTCTCTGCCTGTTTTTCGTCAACGTCTAAAAACATTTCCTTTTCGTCAATCTTTTCCTGATGTAGTACCGTGACTCTACTACGCCTCTGTGGACTTTGTGATAGCTCTTGCTATTTTAGCCACACCAAAAATTTTTGATTGACATTGACATTGACAATGTGATAAATATTCAATACTATTTAGTGAGCCTCACCGATGTCAACGAAGCGCTCGCCAGGCCGCGTCAGTTTCCAGACGTCAAGTTGTTCTTTCTCCATGTACTGCAGACGACGCTCGTGAAACACAACTCTCACAATACTCTGAAATGACACGTCATCCACACTCAGTCACATGTCCCTTGTGACTGTTGCATTCTACCTTAAACATTAACAACTCACAATACAATATTAGTCTGGCATTGTGTTGAGGTTTCAACATGGCACAATGGATTGGTTGATCGAGTTAAGGTTTTACATCCCACCCGACACAAAATAGGTCACATTGCAGACGTTCTTCCCAGCCAATCTCTTGGCATAGTACTAAAAAATGTCGTGACATGCCGTAGAGATCACGTTACGGCCGCAGTAACAACGCTACTTAAGGTCGTCAATTTCACGAAATTTACAGCAGTGCTGCAACCAGAAAGTAAATGCTTGTTCATTAAAGAAGTAAAAGTTCTTGAATCTTGCTACCGGTGTGATGAGCTTGCGTTAAAAATTTTAGTGGCGTTAATTTTTTACAGTGATTAATTCCTTAACGCATTAACACGTTCACTAACACGTTAATTAATGCGTTAATTCAACAGCCCCATCATGAAGCGAGCGAGCAAGGAAGTAAATAAGTAAGAAAGAAAGCATAAGGAAAGAAGTAAGTAAGGAAGAAAGCGTGAGGAAGGCAGTTAAGTAAACATACAGACAAACAATTTACATAACGCCGAAGTCAACACATGAATCACCGTGCATTACCGCCCCGAAATACGGATGGGGTGTGGCACAATAAATACACTATTAACTCAAAAGCACTAGCAAAGACCAAACACTGCCATCATTAATGCAGACTACAACTGCAACAAGTTTCCAGATATTTACGAGTATCACGGATAATCATGCTAGAGTTTGGTACTAGCATCCGACAACAGGAAGTCAGTTGATCAACAACAGACAAGACAAGTGATGCTCGCTGACTGGATTCAGTTCTGAGAGCTGCCTTCAGTGCTTTGCCATGGCTGGCTTGGTGACAGCAAGATCATCAACAAACGGCTCTAGTCAAGATTCTCTTTGGCAACCCGACCCCAAACTAGACTGACTCGAGAAAAGAACAAAAACTGAGTGCTTATGTGTCAATATAAACTCAACTAACAGCATGGTATCAATGCATAACAGCCTGCAGATCAATCAATCAGTTAATAATTTACAGCAATCAGCAGCAAGCACCTTGAGTAACTGTTCATCTTGATCACTGCCTTCTTTCAGTCGTTTCAGCTTCATTTCATACGACTGGCCTGCATCAGTACAACGCACGTACAACCAACTTACAGTAATCAATGTCGGAGATGTTGAGTCCCAGCTTCAGTAGTTCCCCACCACCCTCCTCACATCCCGGCCTCTACCGTCACAATGTAGAGCCTATCCTGCCCTGCTAAAGAGTTGGGCTTAACCTACTCCCCCATACCATCCTTCCACTTTCCACCACTGCTGACTCAACAACAGTGCTGCAATATACACCAAGCTGACTGCATGTGGCACATAAGAACATAATGTAGAACATAAACGGACAATGTAGGGAACAGGTGGCCAATATGCACCTCATTAATTACAAGTACAGTACAATGAATAACTGGTCACTGAGATTTCCAGAAAAGCAAGCAATTTAGGACAAAAGATATTAAATTTAGCCATTTATACAGTGTACCATTCTGTTACAATTCGTACACAATCAAACATTTACATGTTAGTTAATTTGTGGTTATGAAGCTCCACTGACAGACATTATGACACAGTCATCTAAACAACCAGCACAAACGTTGAGTGTCCTCCAGAGTGATATACTGCAATGAAGTGTCATCACAGAATACATACTTGCCAAAAATATCTGCTGCTGTCTTAGTGTAAGCCTTACATCACTATCCATCTGTAAAGAGTTTTTGAGTTTCAACTACACTTGCTGTTTACTTACTTATGGTTTTCCATGGAAGTGGTGATTGCCACAACGACACATAAACGTTTCTGGCTGGATTTGGGTTTTTGAATTTGTGGAGAAAACAAACAGTTTGTAGCTCACTGCAATAAAGATTATAACTTAACGAAAGTTAGAAACAAAGTTGAATAACCGTTGATGAAGAGTACCGGTAAACATTTGCTGCTTTGGTGATGATCAAAGTTTCAGTTTAAATTGACTTGAGAGTTTCCTGAATGATGCAATGAAACGTTTTTTGTAAAGATACAACAAAGATATTATATTTACTGTTCTTGAATGAATATTCCACATCTTTTGGTATCTCTGTGAAGGCTATTTTAGAAGCTAAAGTGTATTCCATGATCCATATCAGGGAGTTCTATCATTACAGCACTTAAGATAATCACCTACTAAAGTTTTTAGTTTTGCTGCTTTTTCTGTTGTCAAACATTTACAGCATTTAGTTTTAGTTAGGGGAGTTTAATTTTGGACTTGTGTGATATTTGTCAAGACGATTGATTTATCAAATATTATTGTAATTAGTTTTATATGATAATAAATCTCTATATTGATTATATTTGCCATTTTTGTGCTATTATTAGTAGTAGGGAAACTCGTCAGTTGAGTTTATCAGTTATTTGGCATCTCATCCTTACACCATCATTTAATCACTTACTCCGTCTGCTTAACAGAGAACCCTGGTCATGCTGATAAAGAGATGAAACAAATACCTTGATTGAGGTATGTCAGCGTCTCTTCACTCATGCGTGTTGCTGGTGATGTTGCAGCATTTAATATGTACTGAAATCTACAACAATAGGACAACGCCCAGGACTGTGAACTTTACAACAAGAACAACTGCAGTCACAGTTAGTTAGTCAGTTGGAGTTTAGCATCCCTTTTCAGCACTAATATGGCTATATCAGAGACGAAAGGTCAGGGGTGAATGATATCCCTATCCCAGTGAAAGAAGGCCAGCGATATATTAACTTCAGCCCGGCCGCCTTTTTGTTCGGCAGTCACTCAAAAAGAGAAAGGGATCGAGAGGCTCATTTAAACTATTATGCTAGTGCCAACAACAAAGGGAGACAACTATCACACTGCAAAACAAAACTAAGTAAAATACTACAAAAAAGCATGCATCCTTAAGTAAAAATATATATAACACAAAATCAACACACAAAAAAACTAAAGCCAGGTTTAATCACCTGCTACGATATCCGGCCTGAAAACGGAGAGGGACTATTCTGGTAGAATGGGAAGGGACGGAAAAGCAAGAAAATAGATAAGCAAGTAACAAAGGGGAAAGGGGAAAAGTAAAAAAATACTAAAAACTGCTGTCACAGTTGTGCCAGACACTGCATCAGTAAATCACAACAGGCTGCCTCTCAGCTCTAGTCTCTGTGATTGTCAGCAGCGGGGAATCCTGATGTCCCGGGCACTCACAATTTTTCAACCCCAAGCAAAGTGTAAAACCCAGGTTTGACAGGTTTCATTTTTTGGCTGCTGATAGCTTGCTCCAATTTTTCTTCCACTTCAGCTGTTCACATGAAACACTTCTGTATTGACTGTCACCCATCTGCTCATATTGCCAGTTAGCCTGAGCTGTAATTTTTAAAGGCTTCAATATAATTTGTTATTGTCAACTCTGAATGGTATTTTTAATGTGTCAATGATGAAGTTGGCAAATAAAATTACACCATATGCCGCTCTTCATGAGGCAAATGGAGCTATTTTGTTGGTGACTCTGTCATGCACACAGCAAAATGCCAAATGTGCAAGGTGGGAGCTGGCTCAATAAAAAGTGTGCAAACTTACTTGCAATCATAACACAACATAAATGTTCTAAAACAAGTCAGCCAGGCTCTTATGATGAATGGGGATGATGGCTACCAAACCTGTCAATTTCTCTGTCACTCATATGTGAATGTGACTGCTGGTTACTGTGCACATTTTGCACCTTACATTAATGCCAGCCTTTCAACCTGCTGACAATTGCACTAGCACTTTACTGACCAGCTAATGGAGACTGAAGCCCGGGTATGTTGCACGTGTATTCACTGCGAAGACACTCTCATTCCTGGTAGGCCTAGTACTCAGCACATCAACCCTGGGGCTCCAAAGATGACAGTCACCAAACTCAAAACTACAGTTTTGTAGAGAACATTGCAGGGTTGGATTCCCTAATCAGTAGTCTTATCAAAGGCAATATGAATTCAGTCAATGCCACTTGTAACCTGAGACAACTATTGTATTTCAAGTATTACAACTGACTGCTGTGCTAAAGACACAAACATCAGTTCAGTCTAACCAATTCAAAACTTACAAACTGTACAATCTTCACCTTGCTAATGCTAACGAGACACCATCAATACAGTTGAGATGCACAGACCGACTTTCAGTGGAGTCTTCAACGTCACCGACTTCACCGAGGTTCATAGACGTCATCAATCTGACCCACTCTGGGTTGATGGCATCACTGATGAAGCTCGTTGCATCGGAGCAGTGCTGCTGCAGGTTCGGCAGCGACAGCGAATGTGCACTTGATATGGACACGCCCACCGACTGACTTGATGTCGACGAACCAGTCGGGGAACTACGGCCTGGCAGGGGCACGGACCGGCCACAGAGAAGATAATCAGCGAGCGCTGATGACGATCCATCATTACTGTCAGTCGTGCCATCACTACATGCCCTACTGCAACAGTCACACGTTCACTCGCCCATTCACACACGTACAACAGCTACCACAGCTTCTGTACTGAATACACCTGACTACAAGACGCATATCTCTACTTCAAAAAATACACCTGAAAAGCCATTGCTTAAGCACATAGGGGCCCGATCTACCGGCCATTAATACTAAGTAAGTCATCATGCAAACAGTATACAAACTGTGAAAAAATTTATGAAAAAGCTGAGGCTTATCATCTGAAAAATATGGTAAAAGCAACAATAGTATGTACATTAATCACAAAAAATATTTTCACAACCCCAAAAGCAATTGCAGTATACTTACAAAGTCTCCTGCTTGAATACTGGAGGCAATGCCAGCAGTGCTTCACTGCAACCATATAATAACAACGTCATGCCAAATAAAGTTACCTGACACTCTTTATTTAATGTTATTCATAAATAAGGACACATCAGTGAAATTTCCGCAGCTAACATATACACATGTAAGTATAATAACACCTCAGTGACTCACAGTAACTTTTCCGATTGTGAAATATACAGTTTTGCAAGGAAGCAGTAATGGGAGTGCTGTCATGGTTTTCTGCAGAAATACTGCAGGAACAGCAACTTAATATCAACTTACCTCCTTCTCCACAACAGCACATATGTAATGTACACATAGGCACAAGAAGCATAGGCTGCCCTAATCCATATCTAACCATTACGCCACTTTCATGGCACTCAATGGCCTACAACATGCAGATATGCTGTTAAGAAACTATTCTCACTCTTATTCACCTAATAGGCTAATACGATACGATACATTTACATGCACTCAAAAGCTGATGAAATGGCCAGGTTAGTCTAGCACATGGCACAGAAACAAAAATAAGGAAAAACTAATAAGCAAACACCAAGTAGCTCAGAAGAAACGGTCCGGGCAAAAGTCCATGAAGACAGTCTGGGAGAAAGAAGTGAAACTAGGGGGGTGTAGGATTTGTAAAACGGGTAATTTTTAACAGAGAGGGAGTTATGGATGAGCAGAGTGGTGCATCAGAACAGGAAGAAGTTACGGGCGAAAGAATAGGTGAGTTGGAAAAGGAAGAACTGGTACCAGAATGAAGTTGACGAAGAGATAAAGGGAGCTGAGACATGGTAAAGCATAACGAAAGGAGCGATCAGTAATTTTTAGAGAGGATGATGTCGGTGGCCGAGCAAGAGTAACGACAGATGAAGAGCAAGTACTGCAAGGGCGTTGAATAGAGATGAGGCTATGAAGGTATGGAGGTTGAGTAATTGTGAGAACTTTGTAGGTAAAAGAGAGGAGCTTGTACTCGATGCATTCAGTGACTGTATGGTTGGAGCTGAGCAAAGGTCTCAATTATAATTGGCAGAGGATCAACTACAACTTTTACACACTATAAGAACACAAGATTAACAAGTGTTACCAGCAAATTAACCCTTTTACCGTGAACCCCGAGTTATCTCGTCCAACTAAATCTTTCGCACACCGGGTACCCCGAGTTAACTCGTCCACACCGACTTGTTACATTACGTCGCCATGTACCCCGAGATAACTCGTCCTAATGCTGTGACAGCCTTTTCCGGGTAAGTGTTGCAGATATTACACATGTGTGAAAAGATTTCAAAAATTTTATTACCCGGTAAAGGGGTTAATGCAGATAGACGATCAGTTATCATTTCAACAGTAAGACTATGTAGTGAATAGTGATTATGGACAAAACAAGCAAACCTGATGAGAACATAATAAATCACAATAACACTCAACAATAATGAACGACAATCATCATCTGATTCATACTGCACATAGGGTCCAGATACAGCCTTAATCAGAACCACATAAAAATTGAAATCTCTGCTACACATCCAAAAGTAAAACTCATTAAATGTACAAATACTTACAAAAATGTAGATTTACAAACAAAATATCAACCATCAACAACCTCATATTATATGGGTTAGAGCCAAGCTCGGATCCCAAACCAGAAAACGAGCCATCAAAGTCTGCTGCAAGGCCACCGTCAATGTCATCAGACTTAATGTGATTCAGCCAGTTTGACAGAGCCTGAGCCATACCACTTTTCTCAGCTGCTGAGCTGCACATAAACCATAAGCCAGTGAGTACAATATGCTCCATGCCATTAACAAATCTCATTAAATTAATACTGGGCTACATCACAAAATGTTTTGACAAGATAGTCTCTGACATTTTCATCCTGTCTGCAACAGTGGCTAGGGGTGCACCAATCGTGTAACTCAGTAAATGTGTACATAAAATTTGTAAACGTTTACTAAACATTTATATGCAACATGGTGGCCAAGATTGCCTAAGGAGGTCCGGTGCGATCAAGTTATCGCTCGCCTGCCTAGCTGTCTGGCTGCACTGCGTCAATCAGACACCAACAGTGATGACTCAGAATTGCTAGATTCTGACTCTAACTCCACTGACTTCTGATAGTAACCCAAAACTTTGTGTCATCCGCAAACATTTTAATACTTCATTTCACCCAGTCTGGTAAGTCATTTGTAAATAATATGAACAGCAGCGGCGCCAGTACTGACCCCTGAGTACTCCACTGACCACGTCCACTCAAGAGAATTGCCATTAACCATAACTCTCACTGATCTTCCTATTAAAAAAACCCTGAATCTATTTTAACACCTGTCCAGATATATCACAGCCTTGTAGTAATCTACGTCATCTGCTGTGAGGCACGGTGTCGAAGGCTTTACGATAGTCCAAGTATATGACATCTATTCCAAAACCAGCATCAAAGATTCTAGTCCTAGATTCAAACGTTTCTAGTAGATCTGTCAAACATGAACCAGCAGTCATAAATCCATGTTGATGCTTTGTAATTAAACTATTATTTTCGATGTAAATTACCATAACGTCTTTGATAACTGACTCCATGATCTGACATGGCACAGAAGTAAGCGACACAGGTCTGTAATTCTTAACATCAGATTTGCTGCCTTTCTTAAAAATAGGACAAGTGTTGGCACGTTTCCAAACGGCAGGTAGTATGCCCTGGCGGTACGATGCTTCAAATAGAATCGACAGTGGCTTGGCAACCTCCTCAGCTGTCCGCAACAATACCATCAAGTGGATTTCGTCAGGTCCTTGGGATTTATCATGCTTCAGTTTCTGTAACTTCTTAAGCACAGTATTTTCATCAACCGAACATTCAAACTAGTTGCATCTTTGACCATTGCATCATATGAAATATCTTTCGTATCAGTTTCATTAACAAAGCACTCTGGCAGTGCATGCATAGGACGTCTGCTGTTTCTCTATCTGTGTCAGTTTTGCCACCATCAGCTTTCTGTAACATACCTACCTTCTTTCTTACTTTCTGCATACTTCTAACATAACCATAAAATCTCCAAAGTGTCTATATACACGGCCGGCCGTCCACAACACTTAGGCCTGTACGAAATCCACATGCCTAAACATCGAAATCCACAACACATAGGCCTGCACGAGATCAACGAAATCCACAAGCTACTGTGGTAATTAGCGGCAAACAATTCCCACAAGTTTTTCGCAGTGTCGCAGTGGCCTAGCGGTAACATGCCTGACTGCGGTGTGAGAGGACCCAGGTTCGAATCTCACCGCAGGCGGTTGTGTTTATCACGACAGCCACTGCGATATACAGCCTTGGGCACGGGCTGCACACCCTTACTGCAGTGCCTAGGTTGACTCAGCCTTCCACCCTCCGCGGGACGGTAAAATGAGTATCAGCTCTCG
>Ga0209780_1003805_pt1 | contig 11403 bp, 11 predicted proteins | sample WorMetexBAHAMAS2_FD_187384 | JGI IMG/M metagenome (GOLD analysis project Ga0209780, IMG submission 187384) | Marine gutless worms symbiont microbial communities from Max Planck institute for Marine Microbiology, Germany - Inanidrilus exumae... | ecosystem: Host-associated > Annelida > Digestive...
GGACAGGAAAAAAGTCACAAAAGGGTTATATTTCACCTATTTGTGGAGAAGCCCCCACTGAAGCGATGTACATGAAAATTTGTGTAGTGGGTGATGTTCTCGACATAATCACGTGTGCCAAATTTCAAAATGAAATTTTCAGGAGTTACGATTTTACAGGGGGTCGAATTTTCCATTTTTTCCCATTGATTTTGAATGGGCCTTACAACAGTGCAGCGCTACTGCGCTGCCTGTGATGTGCATGTTAACCTATTTACAAGATATTATGATCGCTTATCTGTTTATGTAGTTTGCAACTTTCCATTGTCATTGTCTCTTTTTTGCCTATTGCTATACGTCGCAGAAGAGAATTTGTGCCCCTAAAAACGAAAACCGCGACTTTAGCTAGACATCCGCGATTCCTGTTATTCGTCGTGTGTGATGACTGTGCGCATGTCGCTCTGCAGTTTGCCGGTCTGACGTTAATCGCACTTGGTGTCGTCGTCACGACCAAGACACTCAACTACTCCGGCTTCGTCAACATTCCCGTTAACCCGGTCGGCATCGTGTTCAACGTCGTCGGCGCCTTCATCTTTGCCAGCGGCTTCTTCGGCTGCTGCGGCGTCCGGAAGACTCACTTCTGCGCCGTCGTCACCGTAAGACCCTGTCTTTAGAACTAGAAGAAGCCAGCACTCACAAGAGTGTAAAGACTCACGCCGTCAATATTTTTGTGTTTCTGCGCCGTCGTCACCGTAAGACCCAGTCTCCTTCACAGTTTGAAACGTCTTGTAAGGACGACAGCGCTACCTCGCACAACTGATGATTTATTAGCGATAAAGGGCCATAGGCCACTAATATATCACATAATAGGGGCCTAATACATATAGCAATAGGCAAAAAAGACAATTCAAATTTGTAAACTACATAAACAGATAAGCGATCAGTATCTTGTAAATAGGTTAACATCAGTGGTTAAAGTAAGCCGGGGCCTGGCCCCGGCTCCTCGAATTATCCGCCATTTTCGCCCCGGCTCCTGGTTGGTGGGCCCCGGCTGCTGCTGCAAACGCAGTAGGTGTATTTTCGCCCACTTAAATGACGGTAATACATCGACTGCAGATGTTTCTAGCGAACGTGAACTCACGTTCACGTTCGCTATATGCTATCGCCCGTCCGTCTGTCGTCTGTCTGTCTGTCGTCTGTAACGTTTGTGCACCCTACTCAGCCGGTTGAAATTTTCGGCAATGTTTCTTCGCCATTTGGTACCTTGGCCATCCATTGACATTCACTGAAAATTTTACAGAGATCGTCCCAGGGGAACCCCTTCGTCGGGGGGTTTAAACGCAAGTGAAATAGCCAAATATAGCAATTTTTTGACTTTTCGAAGGCTATATCTCGCAAACGCTATTGCGTTATTTTACCGAATTTGGTAGTTTCCGGGGCAAATTGCGTAAACGTGGTTGACAAAGCCATAACTATAGTATTTTGAAGTATTGTGCGATATCGTCATAAAAAGTTCACGTTCGCTAGCTATCTCATCTCCTGACGAGTTTTTGTTAGTCACTGTCACTGTGGATTATTGTGAGCAGCGCAGTGTCTCACTTAGTAAGTACGTCCGGTGTGTGTCCGGTTAAATCCCGCCGTCGTGCATTTCAGTCAATGTCAATAAATTTCTGCGGTCACTGCGCTGCTGGTGTTGACTCTGCTGCTATGGACTACGGTGCTTTGCTGTTGAGCCAGACGCTCTCCTGACGTATGTCGCAATGTCATCATAATAACAACGAGAGCTGATGTAATGCCTAAAGGTCAATCGACACTACTGACAACAAAGGCAGATTTATCATGCTCAAAATATACCAAAAGGGGAGAGGTCTCAGAGGGGTTCCCATGATGGGAGTCACTCAGGATTGCGGATGGGGAGGGCCCCGCCTCCTTTTTAAAACTACTTTAACCACTGGTTAACATGCACATTATTAATAAACAGCAAAAGTCAAAAAGGTATTACTTAGCAGCACATGCACATCGCCATATATAGAGTCATTGTGCTGACAAGTAATATCACTTTTTGATTTTTGCTGTTTCAGTTAACTGTGCGATGTAGCCGCTATCCTCCTTACAAGCCGTTTTAAACTGTAAATTTTCGACATTAATATTTGCAGTTTTAAAAATAGACATCATTAAAAGTACAAGAAGCCGCACTCACAAGAGTGCAAAGACTCACGCCGTCAGTATTTTTGTGACTCACGACCACCTTGACCTTTGACCTTTTGAGCCGAAAATAAATCTTGAATATTTCTATGTCAAGTTTGGTGATCGTATGTACATCAGCTTTTGAGATATCGTGCGCAAAAAGACAGACACAGGCAGGCAAACTGGGGTAAACAGTAAACACCCTACCCCGCCACTGCCGTTTTCGTATTGGTAAAAGGAATATCTCCCCAAAATAAGATTAGAGACGTTCATCATACAGTAAAAATCCCCAAAGTTTAGGTGAGTAAAATGCACTTTGACCATGTTAGCCGTATATGTAAAAAACATAGTAAAGGTAAAGGTAAAGGCTTCCCATACTCGTTATCGAGCGTTGGACCCCTAGCTGATCCCGGTGTACAGGCAGTCCGCCCGCAGGTGGCTATAAGTCATCCACCCAGCGGTAGGCTGCCATTATTTTCCACCACGCCTGCGGTTACCTTCCCAGCCGCAAAGCATCACCGCCCTTTGGCCGGTACCAAGTTATATAGTTTGGTGACAGAGGGACGTAGGTGTGAACAACTTGCCCAAGGCTGTTACGCAGCTTTGCCCGAGTAGGATTTGAACATACGACCGGTTGATCGCAAGTCCAACTCTCTACCGGTTGCTCCACCGCGCCACCCAAAAAAACGTTAGCATAACAATAAAATAGTTAAGAAATAAAAACGTAGAAAAAATAACATTTGTCCAAAGTAATTTGGCAAAAACATCGAATCGCCGACTTTTCACACTTTGCGGCTGCGGATGAATTCGTCTGATCTTGACCCCATCTAATAATGGTTCATTGGACCCACATGCGTCAGCCTCCAAACGTAACATGGATGCGGCCTATTGCTACAGACGTCTTGGCGTAGCGTGGTCTGTCTGCGTGTGTATGTGTCTGTCTGTCTATTAGAAACGATCGTGAGCCCTGCAAAAACGGCTGAACCGATCGAGATGCCGTTTAGGGTGTGGAGTCTTGGGGCCAAGGAAGCATGTATTAGATTGGCCACATCTCCCGCACGATAAAGGGCAATTTTGGGGGGCAAGGCATGCCCATGACATGGCTGGCGGTCGATATACTGTAAGTCATTTAGTAGAAGACAGCACCTATTGCGACTGGAGTGCCAAGATTTCACGCCCATCTGCACTGGACGAGTACAGCTCTTGACCTTTTCCAGGCCCTGCGGACGCCAGACCGTTACATTACGCTTTCCGCTAGACGCCGCCAGCAAACAATTGGCCGTACTAGCAACTGAAGCTTAGCTCTGGCAAAACGGTGTATACGGCCATTTATATACGGACCGAGTGCGACTTCACGTATGCGTACTGAGCATTACATTAGCATGCCTTCGAGACGAATTATGTCGTATCCCATGCGGTAGTTCATGTACGATAGCCCAGGGACTCTAGTTTTCTGATGCCAAAGATCTCGGCAGAAGTCCGACGTGGTCACCCCGTGGTCACTGTTTTCGTAACTCGTGACCTTGACCTTTGACCTTTTGGGTTTCCAGGACTCATCGTGGAACATTTGTATGTCAAGTTTGGTGATCTTGGCTCATCGGTTTTTGAGATATCATGCGCAAAAATAGACACACGGACAAAAGCGGCAGCCTTCGGCATCTTTGCGTGTTCGTAAATAAACCTAAACATCATGATCAGGATTAACACTAAAGTGGCAATCTACAACGCCATCTGTATTTTTATTTTTGCGAAGTACTTATAGTAGTATTGTGATCATCGTGTCTGTCTGTCTATCTGTTTGTTTGTTTGTCTGTCCTCATCGTATTTTAACAACCACACGTCCAAATTTCACCAAATGTTTGTACATGTTAACTGTGGCCGTGGCTCGGTCCTCCTCCGACCATAAGGCGATGTGTTGAGTACTTTCTGTTTTGTGCATGACGTGGTGTTTTCATATAATGCAGAGAATAGGCCAGATTCAAAGACGACACGTATGTTTCGTCCCTTTCGCCAGGTGGCAGGCAGGCAGCACTAGTCGGACTTCATACAACGTTGTTTGGTGATGATCGCCAGGTGGCGGCACCGGGGGAAAAGTCTGCAGTCTCCGACCGCATCTTGTTTTAGTGTTTAATGTGATTGATTGTGTCGACTGCCGTTTAATAATATATGAGGCTATAAAGCGCCTATCGTCGCCGATCAGAATCTCATCTACACGGTGCTAGCGGCAGAATACATTACAATCTCGTTTCTAATTCTGCTACATTAAACAGCTCGGCCGCCCATACGTCTCCTTTGACGTCTCAGATCTGACGGCACGGTGTATCCATTTCCGCACCGATAGCACCTGTTCCGGTCCAACAAACGCATGCGCAAGTCTGGTCGTCGACCATTTGCGTCTCGTATGAATAATTCCGCATGGCTTTGCGCCACAAATCGCGCCAGACGGCGAACGCCAATTGACATAACGGCTGACGAAACACATACACATTCGCATCTTGGGAACGGACTAAATGTAATGAATGGTGCCTCGAATCCTGGCAAACGGCAGAGAATGGCGATAACGTTCGCGTCGAATTAAGAAGACGTTAGAAAGTCAGCTGGCTTGCTATTTGCAATATTCGCCCGAACTTTGGGCGAATAATAATAATAATAATAACCACCACAACAACAACAAATTAGCTGAATGCAGACTTTTATACTGTGAGCCGATCGTCCGACAGATTTTTTTCACTTAACGTGTACATGGGCAGGTTCAGGAATCATGATTAGGAACAGGGTTCGTCATGGGTGAAGCAGAGGAACGCAAGTCCCCTGTGGGCTCCAAGGGTCAATGCCCCGATGATGTAAATTATTATAAAATTATGCTACAATTTTGGCGCATCGTGACTTTTTGATTATTGCGCCTTAGAAGTTCTTACTTACGTACGTACTTACTTATTACTTACTTACTTACTTACTTACTTACTTACTTACTTACTTACTTACAGTAATGTGTTTGAAAGAAGCGAAACAATAGTTTGCCAACTTAGCGTCATTGAAGACGCTTCTGTACAGTAATAGGAAGCGCGAGGGGGTTCGATAGAGTACAAATGTCAGGGGCGGCTGGAGGTACTCAAAAGTGAGGAGGTATACGGAGAGCAAGGCCCGAAGGGCCAAAGTTTGAGGCCCGAAAGTCCGAGGCGGGAAGTGGTTTTTTTTTGGGAAGTGGGGCAGCTAGCCCCTCTTAACCAGCTATGAGGGAGTCTGGGGGAGCGGTGTAAGCTCGCCCAGTGGGGTCCGGGGCTTCGCGAAATCGGTTTTTGTTTGTTTTAATCCCAAGAAAGCATCGATCTACTTGGGGTCTAACAGCATTTGACGGCAAACTTTCTGGGGAGGCACGCTTTGTAGCGTGCCTTCGGGCCCTAAATTCTAAGAAGGCACGAGCCTCCGTGCCTCATAGGCTCCGTCGCCTATATGCATTATGCCTGTATGTATAGGCGTGTGTTCGTGTGCGTGTAGTGTTCCGTATTGCTGGGTACGCTGCTTGTTCTTCAAGTTGCCGCTGTTGTTATGGCCGTCATCTTCGACTCACAGGTAAGCGCATCAATCATCATCCATGCACATCTTGTCGTCTGCGAGTCGAGATTCAGCCGCGCATATGCGGCTATGCGGTGCCGCGAAGGCGAAGATGGTACCGCATCGCCGCAGTGGCTTGCGTTTTGCGTGGCACAGTGTTAGAACGTCGGTTCGGTCTGTGACCGGCGAACTTTCCCTGTCCTATACGCTCGACCTGCAGCTGATGGGTGACCACTTATGTGGATAAACCGTCCGCTACAAGGTCAGCCACCTAGGCCAACTCAGCCTTTAATCCTTTCGAGGTCGATAAATGAGTAGTGAGCAGTAATCGGATGTGCGCTGCCTCGCTCGGGTGGCGCCATCGGGTGAATGCTTACGGAGTAAAGGCAGGATAGTTCATTCCACTCGTGGATAAACGTGTGGGTGGCAGGTAGTACCGTGTGATTCCTCTAACATGTACCATTCCTGCGCGCATTAGAGGTGGTTACGACGATGCGCTATATACAAATCTCATTATTTTAGAAAGCTTTTAGTGTTTGCTAACTGTTTCTACTGTTATTGACTGTTTTATTAGTGTTTTTTGCGTGTATATGTATCTAGTCGGACTGCTGTAATGCACCTGTGTTCTACCTAGTAATAGGCGCACTATAAATACAGCTATGATGTATGATATGAAATCGACGTTTACATTACTTTATTTTACTTTGAATGGAACTGAAGAACTGAACTCTACTAAACTGACCAGTTTAGTCCGGTTCACATCAGTTCTGTCGAGGCGATAGAAACACGCCTTTAGGCACCAAGGGGGCGGTGTGGCTGACGTGGATCGAATGTATATCGAGAGATCTGATCCGTGAAATAATTCATTCTCACTTTCCTTTAGAGTCGTTTACAACAAAAAGGAAAAATCACTGACAACTCAGACATTATGTGCTCCAGAGATGGAACGGCAAACTGGGCCGGATTAAGGAGTGTTCATACTCTACTACCCGGCCTACAGGGCTCCCTCAAATTTAGGGGGCCCACATTCTGGAGACCAATTTTTCTGGTTCTTCTAAACAGCGGAAAGTGAAAGAGGAAAAAGTAAGGTCCCCGCATTTGTATCGACAAGGTCTCCACATTTGTAAATTTGGGTCTGAAGGCAAATAGCAACTTTTTCGTACATTCCCATGCCACTTTTAAAGTGGTACGACACGTTGCCGTACATGTTTTTATACTTTAATAAAACATTTTAAAAACACAGAATAAAAACATGTCCGATAGCAGCCTGGTTATTTGCAATTTGAGACTGAGTTTAGTAAGGAGCTACAGAGACTTATCAGGCCTCCTATAGTACGTAATATTGTGTTTGTCTGTGTTAACTGTGATGGTACGCGAAATATGATTACCTAGAAAGAGTAAAATAATATTTTTTTTCTGTAAATAACACGACAGTAGTTGATTGTAAATTAGCATTTAACATCATGACGTATAATGATGCTGATTACGTATAAATGTTCCGAAATTTTTTAATTCAAGAATAAAAACATAAAACATGTTTTTATTAAAAAATAAAAAACCTAAAATGTTTTTACAACTGTGATCTTTTCAGCGTATTGTCAGAATGTACTTCCCCGTTTCCAAACTTGTATCTAAAGATACATCCCGTATAACATTGTACGTTATGCACTGCTGTGAAATATTGCACGTTATTCGTGATTCAAGTGTGTCAAGTAGATCATCCGTCTTAAGCTGCATTCTCACAGAGGCCGTCGGGCGTCGACGCTACTTTTTGCGTTTCGATAGAACACCGGCTTGTGACGGACAGACAGACAGACACCGGGCCGCATCGATCGGCTAAAAATGATAAAGGCCTCCCATACTCATTACCGAGCGTTGGGCCCGGAGCTGATCCCGGTGTACAGGCAGTCAACCCGCAGGTGGATCCACCCGACGGTAGGCTGCCACTACTTTCCGCCAGGCCTACGGTAACCTTCCCAGCCGCAGATCATCACCGCCCCTTGGCCGGTACCAAGTTATACTGCTTGGTGGCAGAGGCACATCGGTGTGAACAACTTGCCCAAGGTTGTTACGCAGCTTTTGCCCGAGTATGATTTGAACCGACGACCTATTGATTGCAATTCCAACGCTTTACCCGTTGCGCCACCGCGCCACGTGGGATGGAGTTAAGAGACTTCAAATACTAGATAGGTATGGAGTTAGAGACTTCATATTTGGTAGATACTACGTAGGTAGATCGTAGTAAGTGCTAGCCCGCTGATAACAAACCATCCCTGAAAGGGGCATGGTTAGGCCACGTGAACCAGTTAAATTTGGTTGGCACCAACCACGTCTACTGCTGAAGCTAGGGTTGTCAAATCTCGTATACGGGTAGGCTATGTCAAGTTCCAGCATACGAAGGACAAATCACCCTTAAAGGGGGCGTGGCCAGGGTCACCTGATTGATTTTAATATTTTTTGGGCGGGCCCCAAGTACATCTCTGGAACGGCTGAAGCGAGAGTCGCCAAATTATGTGTGCATGCAGCTTTAAATGACAAACTACCAAACTACCGAGGGCGTTCGTCGCGCGGGTAATTACGTGAAATTGCATGAGACGTGAGACGGTGAGAGTGGCTGGTTGTTCGTGTGAAAGGTAACCGCGTTCGTTCAGTCGTCGCTGCTGTCTACAATGTCCGACTACAGGTCGATCGAGAGTTTGAAGGCGTCTTGGGATCAGTTGCAGCGCGAGGTCAGTGTGCTTGCTCTGGCAGTGTCGTGTATCATCATCATCATCATCATCATCATCATCATCATCATCCAACCGCCGCCGTCTTCGGTCGTCGTCTTCCTCGCAGCTGGTGATTCGACGTACACGGCTGTCCACCGTCGGCGATCGAGCATTTCCGGTGGCTGGTAGCCGCCTCTGGAACAGTCTGCCGCCTGACGTTACCTCAGCTCCAACGCTGACTGTTTTTGGGAATCGCCTCAAAACTTTCCTTTTCTCCCGATCATTTCCTCTAGTTCTGTACGCCGTGTATTGTAGTGGTTTAGCAGTCTTGTATACTTAGGCCTCTCTAAATAACTCTAATGTAATCATCATCATCATCATCATCATCACCTGTTCACATATCTTTTCCATCTTCCTCCTCGTAGCACTTACTCTTCGTCTCCGGTCACTCGATCGTCCACCAACATTATCTTTGTTATCACCGCGATAGCGAGGGAATATGTTATCACCGGCGTTGGTTTGTGTGTGTGTGTGTGTGTGTCTGTGTGCCTGTCTGTGACCACGATAACTAAAACGATTGTGGACGGATTTGTACCAAATTTAATGGGAATGTTCCTAGGGGGAAAGGTAAGACCAAGTTCGTGTTTCGTTATGATCGGTAGAGGGATGTGGAAGTAACGGTCAAAAAACTCCGTAAACCGGCGATTGTTTACAAAAACCAGCGATTGTTTACAAAATTGCTCCGTCGGGAAATTCGGAACTATCGGGCCGCAAAATAGTAGGTGTGGCAAGTGTTACCAAGTGTTGGCGACAAAAGCGCTTTCGCGGGGATTTGTACTCTCTCAAGAGTATTTTCCATCTAGTTAATACAAGTTGCTCAGCTGTCGCTGACAAACCCGCGCGACGCGCTGCATGACGACAAACGGCTGAACAAATCGCAATGCCGTTTGTGGGCTGACTGATGTGGGTCCAAAGAACAATTGTATTAGATGGGGGTCAACATCGGACGAATCCATTCGCATCCGCGATGGGTGACAAGTAGGCGATGCGGCCCTTTGCCAGATCACTTCGGACACTTGTTATTATTATCATCATCGTCGTAGTCGTCGTCGTCATCATCATCATCATACTGTTAACGATTGCAAGTGGTATGTGAGACTGATATACCGAATGTAACAACTCTGCAGTTCGAGTGCTGCGGTACGACAAATTTCACCGACTGGGAAGTCGCCGATCTTTCTTCGCATGACGACGACAGCGTCCTTGGCAACAGCAGCAGCAGCAGCGACGGTGTCCATGGTAACGGAAGCTGGTCGCTGTCGGTGCCGGACTCGTGCTGCATGGAGGTACTAGAACACGCCGGTTGCGGTCGCAGTGTGATGACCGAGGTGGAGTCGAGGCTCAACAACATTCATATCCAGGCTCGTCTTCTGCATTCAACTTGTGCCGGAGTTTTTTTACGGCATGTCGCTGTGCAAAGCGCGATTTAAGTAACTAACTTAAAGAAAAACATTTATAAAGCCCCATTAGTCACATAAATGAATAGAAGGGGTTGGAGTTTGCCCCTAGGTGGTATCAAAAGTTGCTTGGCAAATATATGTTTTAAGTTAGCGCCGAAAAGATTTGAATGTATCGGAAGAACGGATTGAGTCAGGAAGGGAGTTACAAGTAGTTGGGGCAACTGCAAGGAAAGCGCGAGAACTGAAAATAAGATTAGTGCGAGGAACTCGCAAGATTTAGATGAGGAAGACGACCTAAGAAACGGGAAGGATGGTTAGGAATAAGACGACAGAGGTACGGCATGTGAAAGACTTGAAAATAACAGAAGCAAACTTGATTCACTGTTGAATTGGCAGCCACCGGAGTTCACGGCATGTGTTGACCGAGGACTGATTTAATAGCTTTTGTGCTACGCAAAACTAGATGCGTGGCAGAGCACAGCGTGAAGCCCGCCCGGCGCAAATGCGCCTGCAAAACTGAGAAGTTACTTGACCAAATTTCACCAAATTTTTACCAGACGTAGATGGGTCGTCGGCGTTGTTAACGCGCGCATCCATGTTGCGATGCTGCCATCCGTTGCGGAATGCCAGCGTAGTGAATGAAGATGGGGTATGCCAATTTTCGCCGATTGGTGCCAAAAATCGGTTACCATAGCAACATACCTTGAGCGATCTCGAGAAGAAGGTCGGATTGATCGTGCCCCCCGTATAATGTAGATCCTACCTATCCTGAACATTTGGTGAAGATTGGTCCATTACATTCTGAGATAATTGGTCTCCAAGGGACCGTTAAAACGATGAAAAAAGTAGCATCGGCAGAACATAAGCCCATGGGCATGCGATGCCGGGCGGGCTAATTATTCTGCCCGTTTGTTAGTCTGTCTGCGCAAACTATCTTCAAAACCGGTTATTGGACAACACTAACAGTAATTTATGTAATTAGCTGCCGACTAAGATTCCAGTGATGGGCACTGCAGTATTCGACGAACCAGCTACCTCCGCGTAACATGTAGCTCACGTTTGGACAGCTTCCAGGAGTGGACTATAGACACACTTTGGCATGTACCGGGTACTGTTCTAAAAGCGTTCCTGGAAGGTCGATGACATTTTACATGTAGCTTGCTGCAGCGAGTGGAAAGCGACGTGAAACTGCGTAAGTTTTATAACCGGGCCGGCATTTCAATTTCTGTCTCGACCCGGTTAACTTAATCCCCGTAAAAGACGACGTAGTCGTTGAAAACTGAGCCAAGAATTAAAGTGGAAAAGTCTTCGAAAAAGTGGAAAAAGTTTTCGAAATTTAAAATTTTTTACACACATACAAAAATGGCCAGTTGTACAAGAGAATGATATAAAATAGAGCCAAGAATTTCAGTATCCTTTATGCTGGAATTGAAATATGAAAGCAAAATCATTTTTAAAAACTATTTGTGATTAAAGAAATATGTTTTTTGCTGCCTCCTGGTTGAAGGGACGGA
>Ga0209780_1003806_pt1 | contig 11403 bp, 12 predicted proteins | sample WorMetexBAHAMAS2_FD_187384 | JGI IMG/M metagenome (GOLD analysis project Ga0209780, IMG submission 187384) | Marine gutless worms symbiont microbial communities from Max Planck institute for Marine Microbiology, Germany - Inanidrilus exumae... | ecosystem: Host-associated > Annelida > Digestive...
ATATATATATATATATATGTAAGTCCTATCTATGTTAACAGTGGATACTGTGTAACTTGTAACCATGAGTAACCACCATGACCAGCCATAATGTTGCAAATGTCGGTGCCCATGGATAGCAATATCTGTCAAAAATGTGTAGAATGTGCATTCATCTGCTAACAGAGCAGAGCCAGCAAACATTCTGACAATCAGCGAATGGCTGCAAAGTTTTCTTTGGCAACACAAGCAGATATCGATGCAGAGGTGCAGTGCCGTAGCACGAGATCAGATGGTATATTTACATGTGCTCAAAAGCTGACAAAACGACACGTGCTATAGTGGCGTGCGGTATATGCTGAAAAGAAGTGATAGTTTATACTTTATCGTTGAAAGAGGGTTTTTTCTGGGGTATATATAAGAAAAAGGAGCTAGGTCTTTTGGGGGCATAACAGAAAGAGAGAAACAATAGAGTTGCGTGTTTGATTATTTTTGGGCCGTGTGTATAGTCAAACGGTACATGTGTGGATGACAGTAAAATCAACCGACTGATCAGTCGGTTTATGCAGTAAAGGCATGTCGGAGAAACGAAGCAGAAAGTTGACCTAGCAATGTGTCACTCACGTGCAATTCTGTTGAGATCAAGTTCTCCTCCTGCATCGAACTCTGAGTAGATGTTAAGATAGTGGTTTAGCCTTCCTTCCGACAGCTGCAACAGCAAACTATCAAGTGCTATCATATTCAATTAACAACTACAGTACTGTCCGTTGAGACTGAGCTATTCACAGTGCTAATCAAAGATCACTCCCACACAAGGGTTTCTAGAAATAGCAAGGCTTTCCCAAGATATCAACATAGCAACGCCTCCCCTAGATATCAAACAGAACATCTGGTGATTGTAACTAAGTAAGTAAGTAAGAATATTTAGATAGTGCAGAAAATCATGCGTCACACTACGCTACCATTTCTTAAATTCCAAATAAATGATTTTGAAGATAACGCCTAAACTGTCCGAAGCTAGAGATCTGCCGCAGACTTATCGGCAAACTGTTCCAAAAATGAGGCCCTGCAACAGCAAAGCTTCTATATCACCGAACTGTTAGTGTTCTATTAGTAGATGATAGTGATAACCTCCTCAAACCCAGCCCACCTGCACCCACCAGTGACATAGCACTGAAGGATGAAATGTGACCTACAAAATTCACGATATTTACACAAGGACGGCAGTAAATGAAACTCATTGGCTTACCAAGCAGTTATCAATTCTGATGTTATGAACACTGCTGACAACCACATTATTCATTATTGAGGTCAGACGCCCGTCAGCATTATGGTATTCAGTGGAGCACCATAATGTCACACATCAGTGGCCAGCTTGTCTGTCCGTGATAACCTCGTCTGTATGTTTTCAAGACAAACAGATTTGGGTTTGTTTAAGTCATTAGATTTCAGACTCTTTTTGAAACGAACTATTTAGCAGGGGCATGTAGGCTCGAGACCTCAGTCTTGGTCTTGAGGAACCTCAAGGAAATGAAAAATGGTCTTGGTCTTGCTTGAGAAAAAGTCTTGACATTGATAAATGATAATATTACAAACCTCATAAAATTTTAGTCTTTACTTGCATTTCGCTGCCAAAACTAACGTTTTCATGCAACATTTTCAGTTTGTTTTGGCATTTTCTTGTGCTGTTACGGCAGCAAAGCAATCTCAGCTGTAGTGTAGCAATAAATGAATATATGACAGTCACTCTAATTACTGTATTTAAAGTTACTTATTCACACTTGCAAAATATGCACAAACCTAACTTTGTTATTCTTATTCAATAATGAATTATATGGAATGGACATTTGTGTCATTAACAAACCAATTGCCAGATTTCTCCCTTACAAGTATGACATCTGAAAGTGACACAAAACTAAAACTAGAAAATATCTTGAAATTTAAACACTATTCACTGGCAAAAAATATTATTGCCAGTTTGTATACTCAATGATAAAATTCGCTTATAGTGGATACTTGTGACTGTAGGCTGCTGTTGTTGACAATGATTTCACTACATTACTTCGTTCAGCAGGGTGCACTGCTTGTAACCATCTTCAGCTACATGATCTGACACTGTGCGACAGTCTTGAAATTGGTCTTGAAAAAGTCTTATTTACATCTCTGCTATTTAAGCATAACCTTTAAAAAAATGCTGATAATGCAGTGCTATCAGAAAGCTATGTAAAGAATACCACTTCATTTGAAATAAACTGCAGGCTTTCTCTCATACTCCTACTTATCACTAACACACTACCTGGCCCAAGCGCCTCTGAAGTTACGACCCTATGGCGCTATACAAATATCTTTATTATTATTATTATTATTATAAAGCTTTTATGGGCATAATGAACAGTCACCGACAACATGTTTACATACTTAATAGTCACCTTCATGAAAGCAATAGCAACCACGCCAACTGTCTCACTTCTGTTGAATGCATCAAGAGATATTATTTCTGCATCGACTACAAATTGCAACACATACACTTGTGCATCAGTACAGCAAACTCCAGTAATTTTTAAGTGCACACTGTTTTCTATACATTTTTTCCACATAACGATATGCTAGTACAGTATTTGCTATCATCGCATGTCTGTCCGTCCGTCTGTCACAAGTTGAAGTTGTACAAAAACGGCTAAATGTAAGATCTCAAAAACAATGCCACGCAATAGCCAAGGAACTCTAGATACATTAGCAGTACTGCAACTCCTCTGCTACTCAGTAGTCAAGTGTTCACCTGCATGTCCGAATACACTACCAACAACATATATAGTATATAGTATTCCTGAGCACATTTTCCAATGATTCTCCACGTGTCTGTATGTCTGTCCACTTGTATGTCTCAAAAATCACAGTTCCAAGTTCACCAAATTTTCTGCACACGTTACCTGTGGCCATAGCTCAATCCCCTCTGACAGAAATGCAAATAGTCATGTACTTTCGCTTCTGTGAATAAGAATGATGCCGTGGCTTTAGATAATAAGAGCAAATGGGCCAGAATCAAAGATGACATAAATGTTTCATCCAGTTTGCCAGACAGCAGCACTGTGGGCAAAGTCTAAAATCTCCAACTGCATCTTGTTACAATTACCATCATGTAGATGACACAGGTATATAATTGTATAAACAACTGAGGCAGAGATGCATAAAATACCTGGTATATAAGTGAAGTGCACTTCACGTGAGCTCGGAACTGTCTTCTGAAAAGAAACACTCATCACCTTGCCATGCACTGAAGCAACAAGCAGTCTGTTCTCATCTGTAGAACTTTTAAACTGTGCTAGACCATAAACATTGCTTTGCGTCTCAAGCCGACAATAATGTACTTCTTGCATCGAATGACTTATCTCAGCCATCATATTTCCATCAACGTCTGCCAGCAAATCTCTCAAAGCTGCAAAGTAACTCAACATCTGAATATGTATACTGGTAACTAGGACAAACAACTTGCTATTTATGCCCAACATGTGCCCCCAATCAAACACTTAATGGCACAAAATCAAATGCCTTCCTTATCACTCGTTCATTTAGGATGTGGGTGCATACACATGTACAAAAATGCATATAACTAGCACACAACAGAAAATTTAAGCACAGACAAAAGGAAATGAGTCAAAATTAATACAATACAGTACAAGAAGCGCACTGCACTCAACATATAAATTATGCACAAGAAATTTCTTAATATAATACACGTTATAAAAGATTATAAAATCAAAACTCGCTATAGTTTCCCTTGTTGCAAAAGCCACAGCTTTAAAACTGCAAACATCAAAACTTTTAACTTTATCCCCAAACTCAATGCAGAGACGCTAGCTATCACATTTACCTGGTATATCCGTCAGTGGCCTGTCATAAATGTAAAAGCTAGCGTGGATGATCTACATGACCATCTCTCTTTCACTCCCGGCTTAAAACCTACCTCTTTCACAAATCCTACCCCCCGTAGTTTAACTTCTTCCTCCCGGACTGCCTCCACGGACATTTGCCTGCACCGTTTCTTCTGAGCTACTCGGTTTTTGATTTTATTTTTTCTTAATTTTTCGTTTCTGGGCCGTGCGCTAGATTAAGCTGGCCATCTCGTCAGCTTTTGAGCGCACGTTAATCTACCGTACAATATCATATCGTATCGTAAGAGTGTTTGGCAATGTCCATTGATGACGCATGCCTGGATGTAGTCCAATTGGCTTCAGCGGAATAGCAGTATTCCAGACCTGCTCTGGTGTGCCACTACCCGCCAGCAGCATTAGTTACCAAGGACTCCATTCAGGATTGGACCCAACATAGCACCATAAAAAACGATGTTACAGTAAGACCTGGTTATGTTATAGCTACCACATTAAAACCTGGTTACCTAAGGAGCACCCAAGAAATGGGTGCAGCCCGGAATGCTGAATGCTAAATGGGTAGACAAAATGCCGAATGACCGAAACGTTGAGGTGGGTCGATTATGGGTGTGTGTGTCCGTCCGTGCGTCCGTCCATCACAAGTCGGAAGTATACGTATACGTCGATTTGTATAGCGAATTTTTACGCAAAGCGCCTCAAAACTGTACGGAACTGAACTGAACTGAACTGAACAGAACTGTACGGTAACGGCTAAACATAGGATCATGCAAATAATGCCGTATGATAGCCCAGGGACTCTAGGTTTTTGATACTGAATTCCAACAAGATCACCCCAACAGAGATGCCAAACAGAGGTCAGTAGGTTACAATCGGCGATTTTCGACCGACAGATGAATGCCCGGAATGCTGAAGGGGCCGAAATGAATGTAGCTGTACTTGTATGGCTAGCGCTTCGGCATTTCGGTTAAAGTTTCGTTCGGCATTCTGGGCTTTTGGCACTCTGGCCTCTACCCAAAGAAACTGCAGTCTAACCTATATGTGTCCTCGCCGAATTTTAGCACAACAGCATTTGTCAACCTTCGCTGCTAATTTGTCAACCTTTTTGAACGTGAACCGGTTGTTTACAGTATACTGTTTACAAACATTGACGTTGCCATACCATTGTAACAATTTAACGCCGAACACAGTAAATTTAGCTGACAACATGGTCATAAAATGTCAAAAATTCTAAAATCCTTCAATATCTTGACCTGCTTCGAAGTCGTTTTCTTCGACAAAAGCCGAAAGACACGTGTGCAGCCTCCGCCTCCAATACCAGGCATCGAGCGAACCACTACAGTAAAGATCCTCGGCGTCACCATCACTAACAGCCTAAGCGTGTCTGAACATTAGGACCGTCATCGTCTTGCGCGCACACGGCATGGATGATGCCGCACTGCAAATCGTCTACCGGTCGGTCGTCATCACCAAACTGCAGAACGCATCCAGCGTCTGGTGGGGGTTCACCAGTAAGTCCGACCGACAGCGCGTAGAGGCGTCCATCCGTCGTAGTGCGCGCTGCAACTTCGCCCCGGTGGATCTCGGTACGTTTGAAGAACTGTGCAGAGCCGCCGACAAACGGCTGTTCAACAGCATCGTCGGCAACAAACACCACGTTCTACGTGGTGACCGTTCACTCTCCTCTCTGGTGGGCATCCTGCTGGTGAGGCCACACAAGGTAATTCACACCATCTACTGCCGCCGAAATCTGAAGCGTCTCAATGTTACAATCTGCGCCCGCGCACACACAACTTTAAACTACCAGAACTGGCAAAACGTAGTACGCGTCTCACAGACTGCAGTTACATTGAACACATGCTATTCACCGATATTTACTAAATGCTGCTCCATTTTATTAAATGAACTAACTGCATACATGTAAGTAATATTTAGTATATTTCATCTTATACTTTTATTTCAAATTCAACGTCGCATTTTTTACTCCGTGTAACGCAATTGCAGTCAGTCAATCTGCGAATTAAACGAATATGTTATGTTAATGTTATGTTGCTTCTTAGCTACGCAAATGGGCATGCGCTAGGCGATCTCAGTGTATGTGTATTATCAATCCACAAAACACTGTACACACCGATTTAAGAGTGTAATGAAAAGCTAAATACCATCAACAGAAGCTCCCGGCTAATTACCAACACCCACGACAGTTGCGGGGGCGGGGGTACGGTTTTCACCGGCGTTTGTTTGTCTGTCTGGTTCCCGCACTATCCTAGAAACTGATGCAGCAAAGATCACCCAACTTGACATATAGAACTGTTGCACCATGAGTCCTGGAAACTCAGCTATTTAGGGTCAAAAGGTGCAGAACTGTGCAGAGACGCCGACAAACGGCTGTTCGTTGCGGTTGCAAGCCAGAAAGTGACTTTTATATATATCTATATATCACATGTAAAGCCGCAACTGTTCCACTGTTGAAATTGAACAAGGTCAGGCAACCGTCAGGCTGGGAACTGCCATCTGCCAACGTTGTAGTTATGACAGGAATGAATTTTGTCCGCAAAAATACACATCTATTGACACAAATGGAATACAAATTTCAGTTAATCCTCATACGTGATAAATAGTCACAAAAGCCAACATGATGCGTAATGAAAGCGAGCATAGCCATGATATATTTGTGACTGTTCACTATTCTGCATTATAACAAAAATACGAACATACAGATAAAACAGCATATAGTAATAATACAGCAATATCTAATATACAATTATTAGATTAGGCACATTTTGGCATTGCAAACAACTACAGTCATGATATGCTTCGAACAGTTTATACACTAAATGCCACTCAGCACATGCAATTGTTGACAATTGCAACACACTATACCTTCAAAAATGACATGTCACTGTCGAATGCTATAAAACCAAATACTGCCAGCCATAGGCCTATATCTGAGTTTATCAGATCTAGATGTGCCACTGCATCAAAGTAACTTGTTCCAGATCATGAACAATTGTGTTGACCATCATTCAAAATTCCACTGGTAAAGTGAAGTGCCTTGTCCTGGAGATTACGTGTTACACAAAGGCATAAAAATATTCCACTTTTGCCACGGACAACAGACATGTTTTCTCGTGCCAACAATGAAAATAAAGCCTCAACACTATTTATGCCTAAACAATCTACAGACGGAGCAAACAGCAAACTGGCGATATTTGACATGAAGGCAAGCCTAACGATAAACTGTTTAATGTCACTTTTCTAGTTCAAGTCATGGAATTCTTGAATACAAAAACTTCCAGCATCACAATAAGCCAAAAATACTGTAAAGATGGTGAATAAGTAGTATACAAGTTGTGCCTGGCAATACAGAGTGATAACTCTATTACTATTACAGTATTACAAGATCAGACGGTGACCAACTGAGTGGTCAACTCAACTAAACTGCGTCTCAGATAGGATCTCTGATTTTTCTTCTGTTGTAACTGAGCTCACATTGTTTGATTTGAATAATTTATGGCAGCTGTGTTATGCAGAAATTACACAATCAAAAACTGCTTATTTCCCACATTACCTGACTAATAGGTGGCGCGGTGGCACTTGCTCCCCCAGTAGCCCATAATCGAAGGAACCAGCCAGCGTGCGGGCCACGCCCACCTGCATGTAAACATTACTGTAGAGATGCGCTGACGTAAACGTCACGCTAGACATGTGCCGTTCTTGAAATGCGGAGTGCGGACATAGGATCGGCATGTGTGGATATATGCTAGTTCCCACTGACATACTTGTTAAGACAATAGAATATTGCAGTAATGCAGTTCATTACTTCTGCTCACAGCTCGTCGAAGAGCAACTTCATTTTTGACACGGCACGACGGACAAAATGTCAGACTTGGTGATGGTTAGGTGCTACACTCTTTCTTATTGCATCTAATCAATCGCTCTGCAAATAAATGGTGCTTCAACTCTGAATGGGTGATAATTTCAATGTGCTTTTTGTATGTCTTTTGGTAAAGCTACAACAGTTAACAGAAAATTTCCGTGTTTCCTGTTTTGCTATGTTGTGCAGAAACACAGAATAGGTAAGGAAAGAAATGTACCAGCTTTCAACTGGAGGTAACATTTCTGCCAAAAAATACTATAATCGGACAATGAATTTCAAGTCACTGCTAAAAATGTCTGGGATCCTTTTTCAGAGTGCACAAGCCATGAGAAGCAGTTTTGATCAACAATGGCCTTCATACAGGTGGTGTTGTGTATGCACACATGACACCACAAAAATACATTATGACATATCAGCTGGTGGGTCAAAAATATCAATATCAAAATTAGACAACACTGCAGCAGGCATTGTAAAATTTAACAGCAGCACTGCGAACAGGTTCCATCGCACACTGTTGGCAATTGCGTGTGACACAACCTAGCTTGAAAATGTTCAAGTAACCCAGCTGGTTGGGACCCACTGTGGTTCCACTTCGAGACGGTTGATCTCTGTAAGAAGCTCGTCATAGGCACGGTCAAGGTCTTGATTGACAATGTCAAAATCAAAGAGATGTCCATGATTATTCTCCATTTCACGTGCTTTATCAATTATTGCTTGTAATTCTTCATCCTGAATACAAAACACATTTATCATGACGGACGCTTTAGCTCTAAACAGCAACTCTATCCGAAGTCACACGCCGAGCGAATGTGAGTTCCCGAGGGTTAGGGTTAGGATTTGACCTTTTGACCTCAGGGTCAGTGCATGCCGAGATCCTGCCATGTGTACCGACTTTGGTGCTGATAGCTCGAGCCATTTTCCTTTCAGAGCGCGGACAGACAGACAGAAAGACGTGACTGAACACCCTACGTCACGCCGGTGGTTATACAGCCGGTGCGGGAAATCACTATCACTATCACTGGTGCAAAATGCATGGCCTGTGGGCTGCATGCGGCCCGTGGAAATCCAGAATGCGGCCTGCTGCATCCAAACCAAAATATGTCAAATTTGGCACAAAAGAGGCTTTCATTCGTTGCTTCTTGCTGGATTTCAGCTTAAAGTGGGATATAAATGCTAAAATTTAAGGTCGTATCAGTAAAATGCCGTCAGCTTCAGGGAGACTTAGCCCACTGAGATCAATGTCAAGGTCGAAAACAGCTTGAGAGCTGAAAAGAGGGTAAATTTTTCATGGGGGTGAAAACGTAATACGTAATATTTAACTGCTTATAGGGTTCAGAGAGTCACTGTACGTCATCCACTGGCTAGGACATGATACGATCAACCTGCCAACCAAATTTGAAGTCACTATCTCCCACATAACGAAGATATTAAAGGCGATACAAAATGTCAAAAAATGGGTGGTTTGGTGTAATTAGGGGTCACTCAAAGCCACTGGAAATAGCGCGATTTGATAAGACTGCACACAAGTTCCTATTAACGTTCCGTAGTAACTATGTTCCTATCTTGAACCATTTCTGAGACATAACGAGATAACTGTCGAAAATTGCTAATTATAACCTACCCCACCTTTATTTGATGCCCCTGTTGGGATGACCCCGTTGAAATTTCGCTGAGATCTTTGGCAGCAGAAAAATAGAATCCCTGGGCTATCATACCATATTGTTTGCACGATCCTACGTTTAGCCGTTTTGGTACAATACATGCGTGTGACAGACAGACGGACACACGACCACAGCACATACCGAGCTAGCATAGAGTTGCGCAATAATAAAAACTAAAAACAAAACAGTACGCACCGTAACACTCACTCCTTGCTGCTGGCGCATCTGCTTCAAATTTGCAATGCCGCCTGGAGCAATGAAAATGAAGTAAGGTTTGAGTTCGGACTTCTTTAGGATTTGCATCGACTGAAAAGTACACAAACCGTTATCACACCACAAGAGGAAATATTTTCTCATGTTCATTAGAACAAGCTCCTTTACCATTGCTGTTTCACTGCAGCTACTTTCAGTTTATTTCCAACCACGTTTCTTATCCCGGGTTACTCTACGTTCAGCTGGGTCCTGAAATGAGAACCACAGGGAATGATCAAAGTCAGTAAGTAAGTAAGAACAACGATTAATGTACCCATAATGACGAGTGTCACTTCGCGGGCACAACAATATAGTGAAGGAAAACTGTTTCTGAAGAGATGAGTCTTCAGACGACTGCAAAAAAAACAGGCAGTGACTGAGCAGACGTGACGTGACGTGGCAGACTGTTCCAGACTCGCGAGGCGGCGACCAGGAAAGCTCGGTCGCCGTACGTAGACAGCCACGTACAGCACACAACCAGAGATGGTGACGAGGCTGAACGTAGATCATGTCGAGCCTCGACGTCTGCCGGCTGGCACAGGTCGTCGGCAAGGTAAGATCAGCGGAACGACACCCTGCAGACACTTGTGGACGAGAAGGGCGAACTTATAGTCAATCCACTCCGGTGCTTTGAGCCAGTGCAGCTGACGGAGGAGCGATGTGGTCATACCTCGACGAGGAATACACCAGCCGGGCAGAAGAGTTCATCATTTACTGTAGTAGATCAAGCTGGCTGGTACAGCGGGATGCCGACGAGTGATCCATTACTATAATCATGCAGCCGTGTCAGGACAAGCGACGACACCAGCGACTGGAGAACAAATCTGGGAACAGATCGGCAGATGCTTCATAGCTGCCGAAGTACGGCAAAGCAGGCACAGACGGTCTTGGTGTTCGTTACAGGCTGGATGTCCAACGAACAGTGTGAGTTTTGGTCGCATTTGCTGTTTACTTACTTGCAGTTTCGACCAGAATGCCGATTTCCATGACAACGAAAAACGTTTCCGTTTTTGAATTGCCAGGAAGTTTCCAACTTGATGAATGTTGGAGATAAAGATGATTAACTGTGATGATGAGTAAACGTTTACTGCATTGGTGATGAGCGACGTTTTGATTCAAAAAAATGAATTGAAAGTTTTCTTATCTCCTCAATGGAATGATGTTGTGACTACACGACAATCGAAGATATCATTTCTTCAATGTACATTCCACATCTTTTGATGTCTCCTTAAAAACTATCTCGAAAGTTAAAGCGTTTTCCATGCTATTGGAAAGTTCTATGTTACAGCACGCGAAATGTGCATCTACTGCATTCTAGTTGAAACTGTAAGTAAGTAAGTAAACAGCAAATGCAACCAAAACTCGAAAACTCATTACACAGTGTCAGGGGCCTGCAGTCTGATGATGAATATAGAACCTTAACTACGTAAGTCAAATGCAAGTTACACTGCACATGATTGACGTCGAATGCCGAGAAGAGCAGAATATCTACACAATAAAGAACATAACAGGAGTTTGTCAGCCATTTGTGCAGTCCAAAAGGAACAAAAACTGATCAGGAGATGAGATAGCAAACGTCAACTTATTACGACGATATGGCACGTACGTACTTCAAAATACTAAAAAAGAGAACCTACTTCGTTTTACCAATTAGACGATAGCTGGCCAAGTACTGCGCATTCAGTCTTGAGTTTATGAATATGCTACAGTCCACCTTGCTGTTATAGAATATTTATGCCGTGGG
>Ga0209780_1003807_pt1 | contig 11402 bp, 4 predicted proteins | sample WorMetexBAHAMAS2_FD_187384 | JGI IMG/M metagenome (GOLD analysis project Ga0209780, IMG submission 187384) | Marine gutless worms symbiont microbial communities from Max Planck institute for Marine Microbiology, Germany - Inanidrilus exumae... | ecosystem: Host-associated > Annelida > Digestive...
TGATTACGTGATTCGTCTTTTGGATTTATTTCTTCATTCTTTTTTTATGTGTGTGTCTGTATTTTTGTGTCTTTTTTTTCTGTCTGTATTTGTTTTCTTTTTACTTTTACTCTGTGTACGATTTTCATAATAAATAAATGAGAATAATATCTTACTGACCATGCACATGCATGCATGTCCCTAGCAAATGGCGACTGCCATACCAATCTCAGTACATGTTGAATATGCCTGTTTTATCTGTAGTTTTCAACCCCACATGGGGCCGGGGTGCCCCCTTTTCTGCCTATTTTCCTCCCTTGTCCATTCACTTCCTCAGCTATTGTTCTTTTTTTTCCTTTTTCCTTTTCTTGTTTGCTTTACCTATTTTTTTTGTCCACCCCTTCCCTTTCTACCAGAATAGTCACCACTCTGTTTCCAGGCCGGAGGTCATAGGAGGCGATTGAACCTGGGTTTAGCTTGTTTTGTTTATTTAATATTTAGTGTAATCTGTATTGCTCAGTTAAGATTTATTCTGGTGTTTTAGTGTATTTGGTTTAGTTTAGTCTTGCTGTGCGATAGTTGTCTTCCCCTGTTGTAGGCGCTAGCGTTAATAATTTAAATGAGCCTCTCAATCTCTTTCCCTTTTGGCTGGCTGCTGAACAGGGTTGAGGTTAATATATCGCTGGCCTTCCTTTACTGGGTAGGGTTGGCTTTCCATCCCTGACCTTTTGTCTCTGATATAGCCGTATTTGTGCTGAAAGGGGACGTTAAACTCCAGCTAACTAGCTAACTAACTGTAGTTTTCAGCATGTAAAGTATGAACATATAATGTGCTGCTGTAGTGAACCAAGCGCTGAGAATGTTCGATGCCAAAAATGTCTACAGAAGGGTCATTGGACCTATGTGTGCACCGGCAAAAGAAAATATGTCACAAAAGAGTCACGGACAGTGGAGATGAGCAAGAGACTTCGATTTCAGGAAGACAAACGACGGCTAGAACAGATGTAAGCTGCTGATTTTTATGGCTACCGAAGGCAAGGCCATTATATTTTACTGCTGATTTTTTTATTTCATCAGCATAGATGAAAGACCAGCCATGGGATCTCAACCAAACTTGGCCAGTAGGTCGGAAGTGGTGTTGATTTACAAATGCGTCCCCAAAATAATTTTAGGGCCCTCCCCAAATTTGAAAAACATCACATTTTTGACGACTTCTTTGCGACTTCCACACTCAACACAGCATGTTTCCGGATCGAAACGTCACATCGACAAACAAAAATGCTAGTGTCAATCTGCAGTGTGTCCCCCTAAAGTTGACCTACATTCCGTGACCTTTGACCTAGAAACGGCTGAGATCCGTTTGCTCATTGTAACCGACCCTTGTCGGCCATTATGTTGCCACTATCGTAGTTGCAACATGTCTAGTTATTCATTCTTTGTGTGTGTGTCGTTCGTTCGTGTGTTCGTTCTTGTGGGCAGGGGTCCAGCCTACTCTGGACCCCAGTGCTGAGACCTTATGTAGGTCCAATGCGCCGGCCCAGGAGAGGAGGGGAATTGATTGGCGTATGTGAGTGTATGCAGGATGTGTAGGGCGAAGGAGGGTTAAGTAGGAGTGAACAGCTTGTTGGGTATTTCTGTAACATGCCTCCTCTAGGTGTGGCCTACTGTCTGGCTAAGCCCCAACTGGCGTTTATGCAGCACCAGCCCTGACTGGCGCCATCCACCTGACTGGTGCTTATTCAGTGCCAGCCAGTGGACTTGCCACGTCTATCTGCTTCAGCGCACGTCAGCGCTGCTAATACTTTGACGCGGCTAATCGAGGCATCAGCAATGATCACAGTTTATAGAGGACACTGTCAAACCCTTTTTTTCCTGCCTGGGATTATCTCTTTATTTAGTAGGTGTTTAGGAATTATTAGAAATAATTTTTAGGTAGGCGGATGTACTCAGGCTGAGGTTTGAACCTTGGCCGCTGAGTGTTATGTGTGTGTCTGTTTGCACAGTAATTAGTTCTGATTGACCATTTACTTACTTAATCTTATCATCTATGAAACCATAGATTGACTGTAGTGAATGCATGTGCCTAAGAATTAAACATGTGACCTATCTACCACAAGTCAAATGACTCAACCATTATTGCATTTTGCCATACTGCAACTTACTAAATACTTGTATTAATCATCTGTGTGATATAATGCAGCACCGGTCACTGCATGGTCACTGCAGAAGTGAACTTTCATACACCATCAAGTACCAGGACGCACTGATAACTCAGTGGCCAAGGATCAAACCTCAGCCAGAGTGCCTAATGGCACTTGCATTCACTACAGTCATTCTACAGTCAAGTATTTAATAAGTTGCAGTATGGCAGGATGCAGTAATGGTTGAGTCATTTGACTTGTGGTAGATAGGTCACATGTTTGATTTCTAGTTATTTGTTTGCTTTTGCATAACAACACTGGCCAAGGCTGTTACATCCATGTGCCTCTGTTAGCAAGCAGTGTAGTTTGGTACATGCCAAAGAGAGATGATGAGCCATCAACGGCTGGGTAACCATGGGCCAGGTTCAAGAAGTGATTACATATTGATGATCAGCATCACCTGTAGGCTCACTGCTGAGTAGTAGTAGCAGCAGCAGCATTTGACATGCTGCACAGGTGTGACGTGTTTTTAAGAGACAGTGGGTGAGCCGGTGAGGTCAAATTCAGTCTAAGTCAAAAGTCTCAAAATACACGCTTATATCGCTTATAGGTATAGACTAGTGGGAAAGTTATGCTTGGTTTAAGTCTAAACTTAAGGCCGAGCTTGACCTCATGTCGGTGTTTTGGTGTAAGACCAGACCAAAGTTTGGACATAAGTCCGGTCTTTGATTAATGTCTTTCTTAGCTAAAGTCTAGTCTAAGACTAAAGTTAAGTGAACTTGTCGGTCGTCTACTGTGAATTCCCAATGCTAACTGCATATCAAAAGGACTTAAACCCTAGTGCTTAAGTACGCACTTAGACTAAACAGAGGTTAAGTTTGATCTTTATAGTTATTGCTGCTATGCTCGCTGTTGAATTTATGGGATTTTCAGTTAATTTTTACTAGCTATTTAAAAGGGCATGAAACATCTGTAAGTTTTTGTGCATTCCTCTGGCGAACGCAACGGTAATAGTTTTTAGCAAAACACTGTTTTTTGTATTACAACGTGGACGGATAGGAAACGAAGCTGATATGAATCCAGGTCTGCTATAAAACGTGACTGACACTAGGCCTAATATTATTGCAACATCATATTTTTCTAACGGTTTTGTTCTTGGCAATATAACTCACTCATTAGTGCCATAACATTCATGAAAATAATCATTAAATAAACGTAAGTCACTTTTGTCAGCCATTTGTATTTTCTGACCTATGATTTAACTGGCGATTGTAACTCAGTTAAGTCTAACTGAGGGTTAACCTTAGGTTAGTCGGTAACTGGCATTGTTGAAATCGCTAAACGGAGGTTACAAGCCGAGAAAACCGATGGTCAAAGTTAACTGAGCTTGATGAAATCAGACCTTAATGTGAAAGTTGAAATTATCTGTCTAAGACTATAGTCTAAGATTATGGTCTATTGGTCTTCTTAGCCAATTGTCTTAACTGAGCGAAGACTTAAGTTTGGTCTTAAGTGTTCACCTAAGACATTTGGCTTAGACTTTAGTCTTAGTGAAAGATGATCTCACCAAGTGTAAAGGGAATGTGACATATTTTCTCTTGTGAGATTTTTAGCAGCTGACGTGATCTTTAAAAGTCACTCGTGGTCATTTTCAGTGACGCATGTATCTTTCCATTTCTATATCCGTAATATTCTACTTTTGAAATACAGCAAGATGTTGATCGAAAACTGGTTTTTCTTACACCGCCTGTATTTGGCGCGCCATTTGAGGGTGATGTGGGCGGAATTTTGCTGCAGTGTATGGTCTGAGAACACTGGTGTGGTTGAGCGGCCAGGTGATGAGAAGAATTTGCACAGTAATCAGTTCTGTTTGACCATTTACTTACTTAATCTTATCATCTATGAAACCATAGAATGTCTGTAGTGAATGCAGATGCCTAAGAAATAAACGTGTGACCTATCTACCACAAGTCAAATGACTCAACCATTATTGCATCCTGCCATACTGCAACTGATTAAATACTTGTATTAATCATCTGTGTGATATAATGCAGCACCGGTCACTGCATGGTTACTGCAGAAGGGAACTTTCATACACCATCAAGTACCAGGACGCACTCATAACTCAGTGGCTAAGGATCAAACCTCAGTCGGTTGTCGTCTACTGTGTATTCCCAATGCTAACTGCATATCAAAAGGACTTAAGCCCTAGGGCGTAAGCACACTTAGACCAAACAGAGGTTAAGTTTGGTCTTTATAGTTATTACTGCTATGCTCGCTGTTGAATTCATGGGATTCTCGGTTAATTTATACTTTAGCTATTTACAAGGGCATGAAACATCTGTAAGGCCTGTGTAAGTTTTGTGCATTCCTCTCACAAATGCAGCATAATAGTTTTTAGCAAAACTATTTTTTTGTATCACAATGTGCCAATGTGAATGGATAGGAAGCTAAGCTGATATGAATCCAGGTCTGCTATAAAACGTGACTGACACTAGGCCTAATATTTTTGCAACATCGTATTTTTCAAACGGGTTTGTTCTTGGCAATACAACTCGCTCGTTGGTGCCGTAACATTCATGAAAATAATCATTAAATAAACATAAGTCACTTTTGTCAGCCATTTGTATTTTCTAACCTGCGATTTAACTGGCGATTGTAACTCAGTTAAGTCTAACTGACGGTTAACCTTAGGTTAGTCGGTAACTGGCATTGGTGAAATCACTAACCAGAGGTTACAAGCCGAGAAAACCGACGGTTAAAGTTAACTGAGCAGTCTGAGCTTGATGTGAAAGTTGAAATCATCTGTCTATGACTATAGTCTAAGACTATGGTCTATTGTCTTCTTAGCCAATAGTCTTAACTGAGCGAAGACTCAGGTTTGGTCTTAAGTGTTGACCTAAGAGTTTTGGCTCAGATTTTAGTCTTAGCGAAAGATGATCTCACCAAGTGTAAAGGGAATGTGACATCTTTTCCCTTCTAGCAGCTGAAGTGATATTTGAAAGGCACTCGTGGTCATTGGCAGTGACGCATATTTCTTACCATTGGTGTTCTGTAGCAACTATATCCCTATTCTACTTTTGAAATACAGCAAGATGTTGATCGAAAACTGGTTTTTCATACACCACCTGTATTTGGCGCGCCATTTGAGGGTGATGTGGGCGGAATTTTGCTGCAGTGTATATATGGTCTGAGAACACTGGTGTGGTTGAGCGGCCAGGTGATGAGAAGAATTTTACTGTATGTGAAGCCATTTTTTTCACGCGGGTCATCAGTACAGCAGGCAGATGTACCAATGACTAAATAGTGATAGCATGATATACCACACTTTGCAGTTGTATGCCATAGTAAAAATAGAGCAGTGAATGGCATGGTAGTGAACATTATGTCTGTAGAAGATGAATTGACGGTGGTTTTCAGTGGAGCTTGTTAAAATTGTGTTGCACAGGTCTGCATTGAGCACTGCCAGTAAAGAGAAGAAAGCTAAGGAGAAATCAAGGTCATTTACATACTTATGGGTTTTGTCTTGCAGTTATTCAGTTAATGCTGTGAGTTTTGCTAGCAGAGTAAACTTTGTAATGACGAAGAAGACTTTACAATAGCACTGTTGGAATTACTGTTCACATGCGCCACTGTTCTCATATCAGTTTTGACAGCTGTCACTATATGAGTGCAGCAGTTTATACTGTTAATTATTTGTCCCTGATAGAGGTGCGAAGTACTGTGATGAACGTGTCTGTATGTCTGTTTTGTTTGTTTGTCGGTCTGTTTGTTACTGTTTGTGTATCTCAAAAACCACATGTCCAAATTTCGCCACATTTTCTGTACCTGTAGCTGTGGCTCGGCTCACCTCTCATGGGTGGCAGTGTGACATTATGTACTTCCAGTTTTGTAGATGACATCATGTATTCATATAATGCATGGAATAGGCCAGAATCAAAGGTGACATATATGTTTCATCGAGTTTGCCATGTGGCGGCACCAGGGGGCGAAGTCTGCCGTCTCCGACTGCATCTTGTTGTTGTACTATGTGCTTCCTCCCGGACTGCCTCCACGGACTTTTGCCTGCACCGTTTCTCCTGAGTTACTCGGTTTTTGATTTTTATTTTTTCCATTATTTTTTGTTTCTGGGCCGTGCGCTAGATGAAGCTGGCCATCTCGTCAGCTTTTGAGCGCACGTAAACCTACTGTATCGTATCGTATCGTATTTGACACTGTTGAGTGGGTGACACGAAGGGTATTCGGTGTGTAAACAAACCTATGCAGCTGATCCCAAAGGTTTATCTTCTGGAACAAATGGAGGAAGAAATCTGAGAGGGAACCCTTAAACTCAGGTTCATCCGGAAAACGTCTGCTGTGAACAACTTGCCCAAGGTTGTTAAGCAGCTGTTGCCCCGAGCCGGATTTGAACCCACGACCTGTTGATCACAAGTTCAACGCTCTAGCCATTGTGCCACCGCGCCACCTGATATAGATATAATGATGAGTTACACATAACAGTACATATATATATTAGTCGCAATGTTTTTGCACCCTTCTAGCAACACCACCACAGGCATAAAACATGCAATATATTGATTGCAGTATATTGCCTTGTGTGAACGTCAGTGATGTTTGACATTGTGTTGCCCATTTGACTTGATAAGTCTTTGTTTTTAGCTTGCATTATGAGCAGTGATTAAAGTAAGCCGGAACGCACCGGAATGCCGTTCAGGGGCCCAAAATTCGTCCTGTTAGCGTTTGGGGGCCCCTTCATAAGTAAAATTACACCGGAATGCACGTTCCAGGGCTCCCAAACACGTACAACATGTAAGCTGAACCACCTAACGATCTGGTTCTTTTAGCTATGTTGCAGTTTTCACACAGTTTGCAGTGCACATATGACACAGTGTCTGGCCTTTGCCTACATGTATAGGCATAGACTGCGAGAAGCAGTCCACATCGAACGTAATTCCATATAGAGCCGTCATGTAGCATTGGGGCCCCCAGAGAAAGCAGGGGTCCCCGCATTTTAAGGGAGTTCCTGGGCCAAGAAAGTATACTTTAATCGCTGATTATGAGTGATTTCTGGTTATGGTTTTGCAGTGCAGAGAATTTGTCGTCATCTTCATCGTCAGACAGTGATGATGATGATACGAGTGGAACAACAGACTCGTCAAGTACTGATCTGGACTCACCAGTGGAATCGTCAACAACGTTGACCTCTTCTACATCGGAGTTAGAGACATCGGACACATCGTCAGATTCAGCTGACACCAGTGACAAGGACAAGAAGAAGAAGAAAAAGAAGAGGAAGAAATGATAGATGATGTCTATACTTTCTGACTGTTTCTGTTTGTGATTATTTGCCTAAAGTGATGTGAACATTCAGTATACACAGATACTGCAGCATGCAGTCGTCACTGTGATCAGGTTTTGGATCTGTATGTGATTTAAACACAAAACGTCTGTGGAAATAGCACTGGTATCAGTTGACAGTTTTCACAGTTAATTTCTAAAATGTTAGACATGTTAATAATACCTTACTTAGTTTTAATAATTTAGTAATAATTTAAAGGAACCTCTCGATCCCTTTCCCCTTTTGGGTGGCTGCTTAACAAAAAGGTGGCCAGGGTTGAGGTTAATACATGATACGTCACTGGCCTTCCTTCACTGGGTAGGGACTAGCGATAGCTAACCACCCCTTACCTTTTGTCTCTGATATAGTCGTATTTGTATTGAAAAGGGACGTTAAACTCCAACCAACTAACCAACCTACTTGCTGCATGAACACATCTCCACTGAGTAAGCTTTATTACTGGTGTGAGAGAGCTGTTGCAGTATATCTTCCATCAAGAGTCAGTCGGTGGATGAAGACTGATGATGTCCGGGTGGTCACTTTTGCTAGTCGTCATCAATGCTTCGAGTTCTGTTGTTTGGACGACAGGAAGGCATCCAGCCTGGTAAAAACGTGATTCAGTTGTCCCAAAAGCTTCGCTTTTGGGGGAACCCAGAACATGTTGGAGTAACTCGTAAAAAGAAGGCTGCTTGATGTACAACAGTACTGAGTGAGATGTGTTCATTGGGAAACTGTTGTTCACAACCGTCAACATTTCTGTCAGTGACAAAGGCATGTACAGCTGGCTACTGGAGCGGTAGAACCACTTGTCAGCATGTAAATAAAAGATCTATAGTCTACCAATGTTTGTTCTTTGTTATTGTATGCTACGCAGTGTACTCATATTCTCAAGTTTTGTGAGTTACAATTGCGTTTGTCAGTAACTTTTGATTGTCAATTAATTAACTAAAAGACATCATTTTGATTTTATTATCAAACGTTTTACATCGGCCTAGTCTTATTTTATACAACTGGGATGGATTACTTTCCACTTTGGGAAACAAGTTAACATTTCTGAATGCAGGCAAGCAATTAACTGCTGTTCAGATTTTAATAAAACAACACTAATTGTCAACTTTCTACAGGCAAACAATCCTTAAAATTAAGAGTTGTGGTTTTTAAGTGCTTATGACTCAGCTTATGTTGTTAGTTTTGATTGGATATCTATATCCGACTGATTTTAATTATAAATTTCATTGGCTTGTGTGTGATTGGAATCATAACTAGAAGGCTGTGTTGTATGGAATGACACAGTACAGTATTCGCCCCAAGTGATCAGCTATCCGTGCACATACTATTTACTTCCTGAATTCGACGACGCCTAGTGTGACGTGCCTGCGACTGAGTGATCTCAGCGTTATATGCAGCGTTACCTATTTTCAGTTTCCAATTCAGTCTGCTGTTCTTCAATACATCGGTCGCCAGGCCGCACCAGCACTGCAGCGTACTGTTTTTTGATAGGCAATATCGGACATCGGACGTTGCCGAAAATTTTGGTAGGTACCTTTTTGCGGAACGTACAGCTCAGGGGAAAGACTTTGAATTGATTCTAACGGAAAAATGGGAAATATTCAAATAGACGTCCCGTAGAGGGTCAGTTTGGTAGTGAATTTCCGGCGATCTGTAAACATTGTGTAGTTATAGTTATCACAGCCTGAAGTCGCAACACCTGGAAATTTTGTGAGCATTTTGGGTTTTTTTGGAAACACGACCCTTTACGGTAAAATTTTCAAAATTCTGTTGCAAACTTTTACATGGCGACACCGATTGACGTGTGTTCAAATGTCATAAAATTTGTCCCGATTGTTAATCAATGAAATCGTGCATTATTTACCTGGAAAAAATTTCGGCTGCTTCTCAAACTGTCGCTGATGCGCGGATCGCGCCCAAAATCTGCCGGGGCCAGCCCCCGACAATGTGCTCACAGTTCTCCAGAGTCCAGATATCATCCAAATCCGTTCACTTTCGGCGGAGTTATAGCTGAACGCGTGAACACTGTTTTTTTGCTCCGTAGAGTATTTCCATGATTCACCCGAAGCTATGGTTCGCTTCAGGCGAATAATTATAGACATTGACTAATTACTAATTAGACGTAAGGATAGGGTGTGGGTGAATGGATGAATATTTCTGTCTGTTGTCAAACAGTTGTTTGATTGCTGTGTAAAGTCAAAGTGAACCAGCTGTCAAATATCAAAGCCAAATTGTTAGTTCTAGCTTCGGGCGAATATTATATTGTGTTGACTGAACACAATACAGTATTCGCCGGAAGCGGTCAACTATCCAGATTCTAGTTTGCCGACGCCGAAGATCTCGGCGAAATTCCAACAGGTTGACCCCAACGGGGGCCCTAAATAGCGGTGGGGTAGGTTATTAGGTAGATCGGCGATTTTCGACCAATATCTCGCTATATCTCAGAAGCGGTGCAAGATAGTTACTATGGAAAATTGATAAGAACTTGTATGCGGTCTATCGAATGGCGCTCGATTTTCAGTGACCTAAAGTGGCCCCCTATCTACTGCAAACCACCCCATTTTCCAAATATTGTATTTTTCATATCTTCATAGTGGGCGGAGTTAGAGACTTCAGATTCGTTAGACAGGTAGGTAGTCGCAAGTCCTAGCCCGCGGATAACAAATCATCCCCGAAACGGGCATGGTCCGTTCATGTGAACCATTTAAATTTTGGTGGGCACCAACCATATCTCTGGAACGGCTGAAGATAGAGTTATTAAATTTTGTAAACCAGTAGGCTATATCAATTCCCAGTATACGGAGGACGAATCACCCTTAAAAGAGCGTGATCATGGTCACGTGTCCCAATTTTTAATTTGGGGCCCCCAATGATATCTCTGGAACGGCTAAAGCTACAGTCGTCAAATTTTGTACACGGATAGACTATATCATATCCTGGCCTAAGGATTACAGACCACCCCTAAAGGGGCGTGGTTAGGGGGTCACGTGACCCATTTTACAATTTCGACACCTACAATCATCTCCGGATCGACTGAAGTGACAGTCGCCAAATTTTGTGTGCTGGTAGAATATATCAAGTGCTTGGCGTATGATGACAGGCTGCTCTTTAATGGGCGTGGTCAGAGTTACTTGACCCGTTTTTTAATTGCGCCAGCGGGGGACGGGGGCCTGGCGTGGTTAGGGGGTCACGTGACCCATATAGCTCGCTATATGACCCCCTAAAACTCTTTGGGCCTCCCCCTACTTGCTAGACTCTGGCGCCGGTACTGAATATTGTTCCCCATTTTCAATTGATTTTGCACGCATCGCGTATTTAAGATTTATTATACACAATTTGACTTCACCCGACTTGAAAAAATCAATGTAGGCCCCTATGTCGACTTCAAAACGACTTGGACTATAAATGAAGAAATACAAACTTAAGAAGGAAATCATGCCAGATTCAGTATGTGGTAAGGGGCTTGCGTGCACGTTCACTCGTCTTATACTCTTTGGTGTCTTTATTCTTGTTTTCAATTGATTCAAGTAAATAGGTATACGATACGGACACGATGTAGGCAACACCGTTGAGGGGAACTTTTGCGTCTTCTTTCTAATCCGAATGCGCTATTACGTCATCAAGGGCACGTAAATAGTAAAACTGCTCCAACAAGATCCTCCAGTTGTTAACTTGGGGAGCTGGCTAACACAGGTTGACCCGTAGGCCTACAGTGGCCGTAAGACGGCCAAGTGTGTGCATGTTTTAAGTAAGTAGGCCATATTCACTGTTGCGGTAATAGTGATAGTAATAACAACGGTAGTGATAAAACGACGACGTCAATGTAGTGCATAATGATGTCAATGTCAATGTCAATCGTGGATTTATATAGCGCATAAACGCAAAGCCTCTAATGCGCTGGTGCACTAGTACAAGGAGAAGAGAAGAGTCTTCAG
>Ga0209780_1003808_pt1 | contig 11401 bp, 11 predicted proteins | sample WorMetexBAHAMAS2_FD_187384 | JGI IMG/M metagenome (GOLD analysis project Ga0209780, IMG submission 187384) | Marine gutless worms symbiont microbial communities from Max Planck institute for Marine Microbiology, Germany - Inanidrilus exumae... | ecosystem: Host-associated > Annelida > Digestive...
CATTTTTACTTCGCCCGCGGGAGCGGTGGCGAAGTATTGTAATGAGTACGTCTGTGTGTGTCTGTCTGTCTGTCCGCGAGCATGTCTACCGAACAAAACGCGCGATCTTCACCAAATTTTTGTGCATGTTGTCTATGGTCGTGGCTCGGTCCTCCTCCGGCAGCGTGACGAAATCCCAAGGGGAAGGGTCAATTTTGGGGTTTTTTCTTCGCCATTGATAATGCATTGTACAGCATAGCATTTGGAACCCATACGAAAACGGCTGTAACGATCGGATGCCAGTTGGGTTGATGACTCGGGTGGGCCATAGGTATCATGTGTTAGACGGGGACCCGATCCCTCAAGTGGAAGGGGCAATTTTGGAAGAAAACGTTGTAAAGTAATGGGACATTCTACGGTGAGCTGTGGAAAAAACGGCTAAACCGATCGACATGCCGTTTCGGATGAAGACTCGGGCAGGGCCCACATAATTTTCGGAGGTTGTCCGGGCCATTCAAAAACATCTTCGCTGCACCCGTCGCTGCAGCGTCGCTGCAAAAGGGATCATTCAATCGCCAATAACATCATGCAGCAGAAAGAATCATTCGGTATGCCAGGCAAGCGGAAATAGTATTCTGAAAATTTCTGAGTGCAGGCGATGCGGCCTATCGGCCGCGAAGGAGGGTGCTGGGATTGCACAGCGCGGACGAAGTCTGATATCTACGATCGCCTTGTATAGTAATTGTATTGTACAATACCAGGCAGGCCTTTAACCGATGACAGCCGGCAGGTTGCCGGCGCTGTGGTTGTTCGTCGTTTCACAAATCGATTTCTCGATGTCATCTCTACGGAGGTCGTCGTTGTCATAGCCGTGTTCTGTGTCGTACCAGATCACTTCCGTCCGTCAGTGTCTCGTGCCCCGCCGTCACCGAGCGTGGCCCCGGCCCCTGTCGCCGTCGTCGCGGCGACATCGTCGTCTTAGCCGGTAAATATTGCATAAGGCGGCCGATGGGCGCTATCGCGTATCGGTCACGATAGTCGACTGTCAACGTAGATACGCGCGGATTTGCGTGCCGAAATGTGCCTCTTTCCAGCGTCAATTCACTCTGATGTAACATCGTTGCTAGCCGGCGATTCACGTCAGGTGGCCACTTGTACCTCGTACATTTACGTACCACCGACCATACCCTTATTCGCTTCGTTTGCGACGTATGGCGTTGTATAAATTTGTTCCGATTTAGTGATTGATTGATTGGTTGATCTGTAAGTGGAAATTTAGAACTTTTATTCGGCCGGTTTTGAAATTTCGATATGATTAGATTTACTATTTTAGTATTCAACGAATTCACCGTCGCTATGTGAGAATCATGAAATGGGAACGATGTGCACCTTAGGACAGGGTGAGGAGACATTTCTGTAACAAAACGCACTAAGCGAGAAACGTTATATTAATTTTTAGCGAACGTGAACTCACGTTCACGTTCGCTGTATGCTATCGCTGTTCCGTCTGTCGTCTGTCTGTAACGTTGGTGCGCCCTACTCAGCCGGTTGAAATTTTGGGCAATTTTTCTTCGCCGTTTGGTACCTTGGCCATCCATTGACATCCACGGAAAATTTTACGGAGATCGTCCCAGGGAAACCCCTACGTCGGGGGGTTTAAACGCAAGAGGGGTAGCCAAATATAGCGATTTTTGACATTTCGAAGGCTATATCTCGCAAACGGCGCGAGATAGCAAGTACGTTTGTATTAATCACTAATAGGATGTCGTGTATGAGCTTTCGATTGGTACCAAAATCGGTGACCTTGAATGACCTTGAACGGCGAAATGGCCCTTATTTTGCGTGATTTTTACCGAATTTGGTAATTTCAGGGGCGTATTGCGAAAAAGTGGTTGACAGCGCCATAATTATGGACAAGTTACGATTACTATGTCTAGTAGTGAACGTCTGCACGCCCACGGTATAAATTCCTAGCAGATTCATAAATTCAAGACTTCATGCGCAGTACTTGCCTATCTATCGTTTTGATAAGAAGTCGTATAATATACGACTTCTTATCAAAACGATAGCTAGGCCAGTACTGCGCATTAAGTCTTAAATTTATTATGAGCTTTCGATTGGTACCAATATCGGTGACCTTGAATGACCTTGAACGGCGAAATGGCCCTTATTTTGCATTATATCACCGAATTCGTGTACTATGTCGTCGTAAAACAATTGTTAGGCTTACCTCTGTTTCAAAGTCTACTTTTGATAGTATATGACCATAATATTAATGCCATCTGCCCAATTATTCAGCGATTATTTAGGCAAAACAAACTCTGATAACTCGGTTTGATGGGCGTAGGTTCACTCCATAGATTACCATTGACGCTTAGTTATAGTACAAATTAGGAACTCAGTTTAATGGCGTAGGCTCTGGCCTCTACATGTACGATGTCGTCGTAAAACGTTCACGTTCGCTATCTCATCTTCTGATGAGCTCTTGTTTAAATCCTCAGACTCGTCGTTACCAGACGGAATTTACGTAACTTGTTGCGCACAGCCACACATCAGTCTTTCTGCTTCCATTCTGTTTTAAAAAGACAGACAAAACGTACGCAACGCATCAAAGAGTCGTCTAACTTCTACGACTGACAATTCGGCGAGTTGACTTTCGTTATCGACGAGTTGGCATGGCATGTCGGCGAGCTGGTCATCATCATCATCATCATCATCATCATTGGTTTTTCGTTCATTGGAAGTTGACACACGCAACTCACACGTGAACAGATTAAAACAGAAGCGTTAATATTCAATAGCATTATAAACAGCTTGAAAATGTCTATACACTAATAATAATAGGCCTGCTTGGGCGATTACACTGCTGCTGCATGCTTTAACAACTGTACACAGCATCCGCATCAAAATTTAATAGTCTTGTTCATTGTCTCGAGCCGAATAAACAGACCGACTGATTTTGCCAAATTTTGCCCAGTTGACAGCCCAAAAATGTCCACCTGTCAGGACAGGAGGACATTTTGGGGCTGTCAACTAATAACAGCCTAATTCAATTGTCGTTGTTAGTCAACCGGTAAACGGCATAATTGAATGGTCGTCCGTACAACCATCTGAGCATGTTCTCTGTACACGTTACTCACGACGGTTGCTGCAAGCACTCGCTCACCATTTAGACCAGTCCTAGCGGGATTAATTAGGACTTAGTGTACCATGCTGACGAGGCCCCACAACCGGACAGACGCAATATCCGGTCCGCCAGGGATTTCCGTCCCGTCACATCCGTCTGTTCGTTCGTCCGTCCGTCCGTCCGCATGTGTTGTCGCCGGATGATGCTATATTACGGAGGCCGGTACGGCGCCAGCGGCATTACACACAATATGGGACGTACTTAAGTTGAGTTAGATCAGGTGGTAGTTTGTAAGTAAGTAAGTTGCCTTTATCAAATGCATGTCAATCGCACGCATAGCATAAGCAGGTAAACACATGTAAACACACTTGAACACATAAAAAGCGAGAATTAAAATAAGAAAAAAACAATATAAAACAACACAAAATACTCAGCAAATGAATAAATAGGGATGTCTGTTTTGAAAACTGTTTTTGAACAGGTTGGACTAAATGTATGGTAATAGTGTACATAGTTATGTCCGCGGTTCTTGGCAGAATTGTTTATTTTACTATTTCTGTATTTGGGTAGGAGAGGATGTAGGCGTTTCATATTTGACATATTAGTCGTTTCATATTTGAAGATAATTATTAATCTCCAATTAACATGAGTTTCAAACTTTGCAGCGATGACGGGGTGAAGAATTATCGACGTGTTAGTTGTGGGTTACAAAGATTCTGTCTACGACATCTATTCAACGTTAACAGCGACTGTTGTCTCCTCTGCCGATAAGCTTCGATACCGTGAGGGTACCCTGGTCCGGACCCTTACAAAATTTGGGTCGTGAAATGGTTTGGACCCTCATGAAATTCGACTGAAACATTAAAGATCATCAATAGTCTTTTTCGGGAATGTAAATTACAAACCCGAACGTGAAACGCGGGTTTGGACTCCCGGAAACTGAACCCAGTGCTTGCAATCTTTACTTCTGAGAAGATTAACATGCACCAAAAGCAGAGTTAGCTGGGGCTTCGCTCCATACCCAACTTGGAGCATACAGAGCGCCCCGACCCCTAGCTGGATTTTCGGCTTTATGGCGAGAAAAAGGAGGGAATGAGAGGACAGAAGAAAGGAGAAAGGGAAAACAGAGAGAGAGCAACTTGAAATGGTTGGACCCTCGCAATGTTTGGGACGAATTGGCACCAATGTTTGCCGATTACCAAGTCGTCGTAACGAACAGTTCAAAGCAGGACACCAAAGCTCTGTCGGCGACCGCAACATTTGGGACAAGAAACGCTGATGGCAACGGACGAGCGCTACAGGCACCAAGAAAGAGCGGCTCGTGTACCTTCGGAGCTCGTTAGAGAATGACGCCGGTCAAGTCCTTTGGGTTACAGTACAGAAACGAATTCTTACCTGACAAGGATGATAAGTGCATTGAAAGAGCGCTTTGACAAGGCCCATCAGTCCGATAAATATTGGTTCGAGCTAAAGAACCGCAAACGCCGGCCAAATGAGACGCTCCGAAACCTTCACTCGGACATCCGACAGCTCGCCGCTTTCGCTTTTTCCGAGCTCGAACATAGAGCATATTTCATAGACACTGGACGATCCTGCCTTTTCTCTCATAGTTGAGCGGGCGCTACCCGAAAGGCATTGACACTGCATTACGAGTCGCACTCCTACTGGAAGTGTGGTCTAAGGATGCCGATCAAAGCCACCTAGAGAGCGCCCGAAAAGAGCGCAGGACTCGAGAAATACCAAAGCCGGAAAAGAAGGACGTGCAGACCGACATGCTCAAAAAAGTTGCCGAGCTTAAGAAACAGCTAACGAAGCTGCAGAAAAAGGACCAGGTAGCGGTGCTCATCAAGCGAGTCGCCGAGCTCGATGGTCACCTGACCGAGGCCAAGAGCTCCACAGCGACCGTGCTCTCTCGCAACACCGCTGTACCGCCGGCAACTACAGGCGTGACTAGACCGCGACCGACGGAGTTTGTTCCGACGTGAAAATGCACATGTGGGGATGTGGAGATACCGGCTCTGGGATTGCTCAGAGCTCTCCAACGTTGAGAAAAGAAAGCTTAACCGACGCAAGATCTGTCTGGTTGGCGAGCACTCTCATCCCGTATGCGTCACTGTCAAATATCGAGGAAAATCCATACCAGCACTCGTTAATATAGGTTGCGATGTGAGCATCGCCGAGAGCTCGTGCAAAGAAGCATTATTGGAAGATACAACCTGCTTATATAGCTCCAATCCTTCAAAACAAACTGCTAACGGCGAGCACATGTTTATCGAAGGTGTTGCTACCGTTGCTCTTACCTTAGGCAAACGGTACGTGCGGCATGGGATACACGTAACGCTCTATAAAACCGAGCTCATCCTCGGCGGCGACTGGATGGCCAAGCATAGAAGGCTCACATGGGACAAAGCCAACCACCAAGTCCGTTTCGGAGACGGCAAGGAGTGGATCGCTCTTCACCGCGAGATCGACTCGGGTTGTCGACGAGTCATAGCAGAGACGAGCATCGTGCTCCTAGCTAGACAATTAGAGACAGAGATATCCGTTCGTATTACCCGGGAAGGCGCAGATCCGTTCCTTACGAAGGAGTCACTGAATCTCTTAAGGTGCCAAATCTGAGTCACGTTTATAGCGGAAGGAGCGTCCTACCCGCTTAGTTCACCAAGCTACGAGTCCGAGTTGTCAGTGCTGACACTCGCGAGCAAGGGACACGTCTCGGTAAGCTATATAAAGAGCTGAAGTCGTCGAGATGAGCAATGAGCCCTTATCGAATGAGATGGTAGTTTCTGAAGTCGAAGTAGTCGAGCAAATGATGAGCACTCTTCTTAAAGAACTGACTATACAGCAGCAAAGAGAGGTCAAAGAGCTCCTGATTGAACACAAGACTATCTTCTCCAAAGGGGAATATGACATCGGTCGGACACCACATGTTGAGTATTGCATCGACACAGCGGCTCGTCGCTTTATTAGATAAGATTTTAGAAGACATCCATTCCAGTATCTGGACGTTATCAACAAGCAAGTTGAAGAAATAAAGGCTCGCGGTATTAACGAATCAGCAGCTAGCCCCTGGGCCAGCAACGCCGTGCTCGTACGCAAGAAGGACAACTCGCTCCGATTCTGCATTGACTACAACAGAAGGAGCAACAACAGATTCACTATATAGGACAGCTAACATACCGGTCATAGTTAACTGCCTGAACGCTCTTCGAGGCTCATCCTGGCTCAACACTTTTGATCTACGAGTCGGCTATTACAATATCCCGATAACCGAAAGAGACAGTGACAAAACAGCTTTCGTAACGCGTGCAGATTTGCTACCGTTTCACAGTTATGCCATCCGGTTTGACCAGAGTTCCTTCTGTCTTCCAGCGCTTAATGGATTTCGTCCTATGAAGGCAATCCGACGTGATGCCTTGTCTATTTTGACGACATTATATTTGGCAAGAGCTTCGAAGAGCAGCTCGCTCGCCAATGGGAAGACGTCGGTCGAATTCGCTCAGCGAACCTCAAGAATAAAAACAGAAAACAGAGAAAAGAACAGCATCATAAGTAACATACAAAATGTCGATAGCGACATTGACTTTATCAGCATTGAACAAATCTAATTTAAGGTAGCTACACAGTAGCTCTGAAATAGATTTCAATTTACCACGTACGCTGTCTGTCAACCAGGAGTCGTGATAGCACATCTAGCTTGAGAAAGCCTTCTAGAATTGCTTACAATGTCAGAAAGAGAAGCACCAATTATGAAGATACAATGGTGTGCATTCCGGTCAGTGGGAGAAAATAGACACCCTGCTCAGCAACATGTTTGATAACGTAATTAGAGCTGTTAAGACATTTAACAATAAATTTAACACACCGACACTAGACAGGCAAGCTCAACTTTCAGCAAATTCAGCTGTGGCGGCCTGAAATCGCAAAACGTTAAAAATGTTAGCGAAAGTTTTTACTTTAAAAAAACGACCCCTTACGGTAAAATTTTTTACCGCCTCGCCGATCGACGTGTTGTGTTCAAATTTAGTGAAATTTGGCCGACGGGAAATCAGTGAAATCGTGCGTTATTTACCCGACAAAAATCGCCTGCCTCTCAATTAAACTGTCGCTACTGCACGAATCGCGAACAAAATCTGCCAGAGCCAGCCCCCAACAATGTACTCAGAGTACTCCAGATTTCATCCATGTCGGTTCACTTTCGGCGGAGTTTAGTTCGTTTCGCTCAGACCTCCTTTGCCGGTACAGGAGTCGGCTTCTGTGCTAATAGGACCGTTTTGGAGGAAATGAAATAAATAAATTTGTTTCCTAATTACGCCACAATAACATAGTTTTGCCATCTGGCGCCGGGGTCCGGTAATTATGCCTCACCGTGCAGTTGTACCACGCATGCGAGACAACATCAGTATTCAACGATGCTTCTGTCAATAATGAGCTGTAAGTGTTTCCGCCGCGCGGAGACCTATCTTCTCGGCTTTCGATACACCACTGCTGAAATAGTCTTGGCTGCCACCTGATTGAGTGGACGGAAAGGTCGCAGCCAAGACCATATTTCTTTAATCACTGATAGATTTTTTAACGATTTTGCATTCATCGTGCAGTGCAGTTCAAACATAAACAGTACATTCTTGGCTCTGTTTGATATGCTTCTCACTTACAACTGGCCATTTTGCATGTGTGTATTCTGTAAGAAAACTTATTATTTTCCACTTTAATTCTTGGCTCAGTTTTCAGCGACTATGTCGTCTTTTACGGGGGATATCGGTTTCATTTTGGCAGCAGCAATTTTAGGGGTTCAAATACTTCTGAATTTCTGACTCTTCGTGGTATTAGTGTTTCATGATCATAATTTAGCATTTATTTCAATATTTACACTTTGAGAGCTTTGGCGTATATAGCGTTAGATAAACTGTGAGCATGTTGGATATCAAGATGGATATCGTATCGTGCTGTATATCACTGTGACGTCATCTTACCCTACCACTATGGGGCAGAGGGTCAATTGCCGGTATATGCATCATCACGCCAAATTTCGTGGCGGTCGGTCAACCCGTTGCTGAGATATGGCGATTTTCCAACTTTCAAAATGTCGGCCATCCGCCATCTTGGATTAATAAATATTCGAATTTTAATGGCAAATAAGACACTGAGGGTCAAAATGCGTCATCATGCCAAATGTCATGGCAATCGGTCAAACCATTGTTAAAACATGGCAATTTATGGCGATTTTTAAGATGGCGGCTGTCCGCCATTTTGGATTTTATGAATTCGAAACTTTTTCCACTGATTGGGTGGAGCGGGTCAGTGTGCGCCATTTTGTCAAGTTTCACGGCGATCGATCAACCCATTGCTGAGATATGGCGATTTTTACAGTTTTAAAATGGGGGCCATCCGTTATCTTGGATTATTAAAAATTCCAAATTTTAACGGCCGTTAGGGTGCTGAGGGTCAAAATGCGTCATCTGACCAAATTTCGTGGCGATCGGTCAAACCACTGTTGATATATAGCGGTTTATTGATTTTTTAAGATGACGGCCATTTCCCATCTTGGATTTGTTATACGCGTGTTTGGGTTACCCACAAAGAGTATCTGGTGGTCTTTATCGTTGTGCAAAATTAGGCTGGATTTGGTGCGGTAGTTTCAATAATACGCCATTTTTAATGTTTTGCATGTTTGGCTTGAAAATGGGTGGTTTTGTGGGGATTTGACCGTCTAGACGTGAAATAATATCACATAAACTCTCCAAAGTTAAATCTACGGGTCATAACGGTTCTAACGGTGTATTAACTATGCCGGTATCTGTAGTAGTTCCGGAGAAATTGCCTGGACATGAAAGGTGTGAGTGTGACGAAGAAGAAGAAGAAGAACATGATTTTTTGGCATTTTCTGTATCTTATTAAAATAACACTGACATGACCATTTGCAACTTTTTATGTCTATATGTTCATTCTGTCGAGTACAGCGCACTGATACTAATATTTGATCCATTCTACTTTTCTTTGCTCCTTAAGGGGTCGCCAAAATTCAGTCCTAATCGCTACAGTTACAGTTAAGAGTAGTGTTGGTAGCATCTCTTAATTCTTGGCTACGATGCTACCGCATCGTCTAATATGTTTATGTTTAATTATGCTGTATTTAAAGCGACAAATCCTGTCGATGACGTCGCCAGGTGGCCAAATTTGTATTATAAAATTAATAAAAACAGAGATAGGCTAATACAAGTTAATGACAATACAGATGATATATGTGGAGATTTGTTGAGCTTTTTAAGGATGTGGGCAGTTAAAAAGTTGTGGTCTTTTTTCGAGCCACCATGTATCTCTATTAGGCTATCGGTACAGGACTCCGGAAGCGACAACGTTAATGTATACGTCGTGTTTCTGTCATCATGGTCGGCCTGATGGCCGTGCGACATGATGGCTGCTACGTGCGCAGCTGCAGAAGCCGGATCACAAGGCGACGATGACGGCAACGCTTGCCATGTTTACGATGTAATCACAGGCGTACGGATTTCAAAACTTCGCTCCGCTGCCAGTTCGAAATTCCATTAATAGATTCCATGAGCGGGTTTGCGTCGTATTTAAAGATCGGCTTCGAGTCCGCACAATGATTGAGTGACTGGGTAATTTCTTAGCGTCACATGGGCATTTAAACTCCTGGCCACTGAAAGTAACTAGAAATGTGTAACAGAGCCTAGCGTGTAGCCCGCGCGGCATAGCAGTAACGCCTCCTAGGCATTAACTTAAACAAAACTGAGTAGTAATCGCCCCAGAAAACTTAGTATTGATACCCGCAGTGGTGCCGCATAGCAAAACTGCTGATCGACGAGGGATGTACGCCTTTCACCCTTTTAAACACCGGAGTTACTGGACCGAAGTTCACCAAATTTTGAAACAATGTAGCCTAGATCATCGCGGAAGAACCCGCTGAAATCGAAATTGCGATATTCTACTCCATTTAGGAATGCCAAGGCGACGAATGAAGGTGAGTCGGCCGATTACACCCATTTTAAACCCTAAAATTGGTTGCCATGCCAACGTCCCTTGAGCGATCGGAAAGAGAGGATCAGATCGGTAATTTACGATCACATGTCTACTATCGACGAAAGCTTGGTAAAAATCGGTCCAGTGGATCCTGAGATAATTGGTCTGAAATGTTATTTTAAGGAAAGAATCCACGGGGTGTACATCTTTCACCTTTTTTTCTCTGTATTTATTGTATTTATTCTTTTCTTGTTTGCTGCCAATTAACTTGGTGAATAAAGTTGACTAAACTCCGGAGTTACTGGACCAAAGTTCACCAAATTTACAATAATTGTAGCCAGATAATCGCAAATGAACTTTTTGAAATCAGAATGGCAATATTGCAACCCGTTTCGGAATACAAAGGTTACGAATAAAGGTGAATAGTCCAATTTTGCCCCTACAATTGGTTGTCATGGCAACGTCCCCTGAGCCATCGGAAAAAGATGGTGAAATTGTCAATCTACGATCAAATAACTACTTGGTGAAAATCGGTCCAGTAGATCTTGAGTTCTCTTTGCTCAAATGTTTGTCTTGAAAGAAATTAACGCAAGTAGAACGTATAGCCCGCGAGGCATGCATGCAGCGCTGGCTAAACTGGCGTAAAATCAGAGTAATCACGAAAAAAAGGAAAAAAATATCAATGCGTTCAGAGAGCTCATACAGTCATGCATCCGCGAAGCCAGAAAGAAATTCCTTTATTCGAAAGAAATTTTATTAATTTCCTTTAACGGCAACAACCGGTCTAGGTTTACTTCGCAGCAATGTGAATTGCCGCAAAGAGGAAAAGAAGAGAGGAAACGAAAAGGTAAAGGAAGAGAAATGAATGGATGGGAGAAATTTGGGAGGGAGACGGGTGGAAAGAGGTAGAGGAATGGGAAGTGACGAAGGAGAGGGGTGGGTAATGGGACTAGAATGGCATATGGGAGCGAACTACATAACACGATCCGCGGTTAGTCTTCGAACGGGTGCAGAAAACCGAGAGCCATCAACCAGCACTCGCCTGATTATGGCACTCGCTACATCAGCAGTAGCATCAGCAGCAGCAGTTGCCTCGTCGCCGTGGTAACAACGTGACGTAAGTGCCGCCGCCATCGTCGCCGTCGTAATGCGTCCTATCGCCGCCGGCAGCGAACTAACTAACCGGACGAACGAACGAACACATTCCCGCCACTGCTGTCGACTGACTTTGGTCAGTGCGCTTACGGCTCGCTGTCGATGCCGGCGACACTTTTGAACCTGCCGACCGCGTTTTCTCGTCAAGCAGGCAGGTAC